>Ga0207962_1000014_pt1 | contig 50159 bp, 47 predicted proteins | sample Knorr_S15_td_AAI_FD_185603 | JGI IMG/M metagenome (GOLD analysis project Ga0207962, IMG submission 185603) | Marine microbial communities from Southern Atlantic Ocean transect - Knorr_S15_td_AAIW_ad_750m_LV_A (SPAdes) (version 2) | ecosystem: Environmental > Aquatic > Marine > Oceanic | place... | reverse complement strand
TCTTCTTTGCTGCACTGCTTAGTTTTTTGTACCAACTAACCAAGAATGATACGAGCTTGTCTCGACGGGTGCTGACCGGTTTGGTTGCTGGCACCGTGTTTGGATTTTATCTGCAGATTGTTTTCGGTTACTCCGGAGCAGTGACAGAACAAACTCTCGAATGGACCAACGTCATAGCTAACTCTTACGTGAATTTGCTACGTATGATTATCATGCCGTTAATCTTGATTACAATGATTGCAGCCGTTCTAAAAGTAGAAGAGATAAAGTCACTTGGTAAGATCGGTGGTTCGGTAGTGGGTATTCTTGTTTTAACAACCATGATTGCCGCGCTAATCGGAATTCTTATGGCCTATATTTTTGGCCTCAATGCCGGTGAACTCGCTAGGGGCGCTGAGGAGCTAGCCCGAGCGGAAGTGCTGGAGACGCGCCGAGGATCGGTAGCTGATTTAAGCATGGCACAACTATTGGTCAGTTTTGTTCCCCGAAATATTTTCTCGGATCTCACTGATGCACGGGCCACTTCAATCATTGCAGTGGTGCTGTTCGGGTTATTGTTTGGTATTGCAGCCTTATTGGTCTCTGAAGAAAATAATACGCATGGTGATCGCATTCGCGCCTTTGTACATACTACTCAAACAGTAGTCATGAAATTGGTCAACATAGTGATGAACCTGACCCCTTATGGCGTGTTGGCTCTAATGACTCGTGTTATTGCGACTTCAGATGGAAGTGCCATTGTGACTCTCATAACCTTCGTTGTAGCTTCCTACATTGCTATTGCCATCATGTTTGGTGTGCACGCCATGATAATTGGTTTGCTAGGAGCCAATGTGCGAAGTTATTTCCAGAAAGTTTGGCCGGTTCTGACTTTCGCTTTTGTCACGCGCAGTTCCGCAGCCACTATTCCTCTTACTATTCGGGCACAGATTGAAGAGCTGAAGGTGCCGGCGCCCATCGCTAACATCTCCGCATCATTTGGAGCAACGATAGGTCAGAATGGTTGTGCAGGGATCTATCCGGCCATGCTGGCAGTTATGGTGGCGCCCACTGTGGGAGTAGACATCGATCTGGGCTTTATTATTAGCCTGGTACTTATTGTCGCAATAGGCTCGTTTGGTATTGCGGGCGTTGGTGGCGGTGCCACCAATGCGGCGCTGGTGGTATTGCCCGCGATGGGGTTTCCCGTAACTGTTGTAGCTTTACTGATTTCGATTGAGCCACTCATTGACATGGCGCGTACAGCATTAAATGTTAACGGAGCTATTACCACAGGTATAGTTACAACCCGATTCTTGGGCGAGGAGGTTGCGGGCGATGGATCCGCGATGGCGGCACAGCCATAGGAAACCTAGTTACTCGCATTTCAAAGATATTACAAAGTAGGAGGTAAAAAATGCACAGAATTAATAAGTCGATTTTTGTGGCTATCTTGATCACATTGTCGGGAGCTGTTGCAATCGTGAGCGCACAAGAAATTAGTCGCTACAATGAAGGCAACTATTTTTACACTAGTATTACAATTCCGCCTGGCGCTGAAACCATGTACCTGAGCGGGTCGGGCGCCCGCCCCCAAGCGGATGGAACCTGGGGAGGTATGGAACAACAGACCGTAAATACGTTCTCCCGTTTCAAGGAAACGCTGGAAGTTCAGGGTTGGTCTATGAGTGATGTTGTGCAGGTGAGAGCCTTCGCAGTAGCTGGTGATGATGACGAACTGGATTTTGCGGGGTTTAATGCAGGCTATTCTCAGTTTTTTGGCACTGATGAGAATCCCAACAAACCGGTACGTTCCTTTGTAGAGATCAAGGATCTAGTGGTCGATGGCTGGCTGGTGGAGATTGAAATCAGAGCAGTGAGAATGCCCTAATTTCTCCGTTAAGTGGTTATTGAGAAAGGGACCAGTTGTGAGTGTGGTTGCATCACAACTGGTCTTTTCTTAAGGAGGCGGCTATCCCTCTTGGCTCGTCCAAGCTAAGTAGGATCTGAGCTAACGTGGGTTACGTGGCGCACGCTAATCTTAAAGGCCTAACTCGGCACGCATCTCTCTTGCAGTCATCCCCTTTACGTACACTGCAGTTCCCTGATCGAAAAGCCCGGCTTTATCCAACCCGCCGACTAAAACGGGATCGAATCCTGCGTCGATCACCAGTTGGGTAGCCACGGCAAGAGCTTCTTGGTCGTCACCGGCAATTGGAATCGCTATTAGTTCCCCTTCTCGGTGTGCTTCTTCATTCACTTCTACCCAGCTCACCGCGTTGAATGCTCTAACCAGTTTCACTCCGGGTAAAAATTCTGCAGACGCAACTCCAGTACCTTTTTCGAGAGCAATTGCTGCCATCTCTCCATCTCGTTGTACATAAGGATTGCCACAATCGATCACGATTTTACCTTGCATGAGGGGCCCATAATCTCGGCCGACCTGGGGCGTAGCAGCGTAAGGAACCGCAACAAATATGATATCACCAAACTCGGCTGCTTCCTGTGGATAGCCAGCTCTTGCTCTAGGCCCGGCTTGTGTCACCAGGTCACTGAGCTGATCAGGGTTTCGTGATGAAAATAGTATTTCGTGGCCGGCTTCAGCCCAACGCAGACCGACAGAACCACCAATGCGTCCCGAACCGATAACACCGATTCTAAGTGGGGTAGGGGTTTGACCACGCACAACAGTAGGAAGTAGTAGGGGGGCTATGCTCAGCGCTGTTACTGATACAAAGAGTTGGTGTGCGAATTTTCTTCTCGAGTATAAAAAGCGTTTAGGATTCTTCATTATTATCACCTGGGGCTAACTAGTGTTGGTCAATATACCAAATTCACTAAGCGATTTTCCATACTTCTCGACTAACTCTGCGGGACTTGAGTCTTGATCGGGGTTCACCTGATTCAGTATACCGTCAAAAACAACTGAAAGTCGGTTTGCCTCTGTATTATATGGTGATAGCCTTTGTTCCAATTCTTTTGGAGGCTCAGTTGTTCACAAACCGGCTATTAACCCATCTGGTCTTTTTATTTATACCTATCCAGATTTTTGCACAATCAACAGTGGAATTGGAGGACTTCAATTCGGCTTATTTGGAATATGGTAATACTCGGGATTCGAATCCGGAGATAGCTAGGGAGGCTGCACGCCGAGCATACAGTATTGGCAGGCGAATATTTGGTGAGACCAATGAACGCACCGCCATGTTAGCTGTTAACTATGCCATCTTGTTGCAGGACGAAGCCGAGTCCCAAGAAGTGCTGGATGAGGCGGTTACTATCTATCAGGAAATATTTGGTTTCGGAAACGAAGCTATGATCGATCCCCTGAGTAACTTAGGACAGATGCTTGCTGATTTTGATCGTATTCACTTGGCTACCCAGTACTATGCCCGTTCGCTGCAGCTGGGAAAGGCACATCTCGGGGGAAATGCTAGTAAAGTGGGGGCCATTTCACTGGAGCTGGGAGCGTTAGCATTGCGTGCTGAACAGTTTGATACGGCCTATTCAAGAATTATCGATGCTCGTGAAATTCTACTCTCATATTTCGATGCCGGTTCACGCAGCAACCTTGTGCGGGCAAACCTTTTACTTGGCGATTATTTTCTCAAAACCAAACAGTATGAACAAGCTGTTGAGCCACTTCTAATTGCATTGCAATGGCTGTCTCGGTATCCCAATGCCAACATTACCTTGCAAAATAGAATCGCCTTGATAGAGGCTTATGAAAATCTTGGCATGTCAGAGGAATCGACGGAGCATTGCTTATCCATAGGGTCCAGCCGAAGGGTTCGGGAGAATGAAAGGTTGCGACCGTTGTACACGGTTGAACTGGATACAGCAGAATTACCTGAGGCAAGCTATAAGGAGGACGATTTAAGAGTTGCTTTTACCGTCGATAGAGAAGGATTCGTGAGAGATCCTGTTGTGATAGGTAATGTGGATAACGAGATACTAAAAACCCACTTATTACATGCGGTGCGGAAATTTCGATTTGCCCCGCGGTTTGTGGATGGCGATGCCGTAACCACTCAGAATCAAGAATACGTTTTCAGAAATTAGGGAATGAGAATGATAAGAAAAATACTTTGCACGATCGTAGTAAGCGTGAGTTTACCTGTTTCAGGTCAGAGCAATATCGATGTGTTTGAAGCCAACATCGCGGAACTTCAGTCAGCGTTGGAGGGAGGGCTAACCTCTTCGGTGGAACTGGTCGATCAATACCTAGCGCGAATAGAAGCGTACGATAAACAAGGCCCTACACTGAATAGTATCGTGCGCCTTAATCCAACGGCACGTGACACAGCGATGGCCTTGGATGCTGAACGGGTCCGCAGCGGTGCACGCAGTCAATTGCATGGTATACCGATTCTGGTTAAGGATAACTACAATACTACGGACTTGCCGACCACCGGCGGTTCGGTGGCACTAGCTAATTTCATACCCGATGCAAACGCCACTCAGATCGACAAGCTACTTGAGGCTGGCGCCATTATAATTGCGAAAACCACACTCCATGAATATGCGTACGGCATCACCACAATTGCTTCTCTGACTGGTCAGACCCGTAATCCTTATGATTACCGTCGTGTACCTGGCGGGTCTAGTGGCGGCACCGGTGCTGCTGTAGCCGCTAGTTTGGGTGCGATTGGATTAGGTTCGGATACCTGCGGGTCGATTCGAATTCCCTCTGCTTTCAATAACCTGTTTGGTCTGCGACCTAGTAAAGGACTTTCCAGCATATATGGTGTTATGCCGTTGTCTCATACTCAGGATGTGGCCGGACCCTTGGCGCGTAGCCTCGACGACCTCGCTATCCTGCTGGACATCGTTGTCGGCTATGATCCGCGGGACGTAGCCACTGAAGCAATGCAAGGAACTTTTCACCCCGAGTTCCGCCAAAATCTCGCCTCGGTATCATTGCAGGGTCTCCGCTTGGGCAAACTCGGACGTTCATTTGATAGTTCAAATAGTGCGGTTCTGGGTTCCATCGAAGAGGCGCTTGATTGGTATGAATTGCAAGGAACCGAAATTATTGAAGTCGATATTCCGCAGCTCGATGAGTTGCTTTCTGCCAGCAGTTTGATTGGTCATGAATTTCGCACTGACTTCGATCAGTATTTATCCGAATTTGGCAGCGACTTGATTTCAGATTTGGCGGACATAGTTGATAGAGGGCTTTATCATCAGGCCGTGAGCGGTCCGCTTCGGCGCAGCCGAAATTCGGATAGGGATGAGGCAGCCTACGCTGAAGCCGTGGTGGCGCGGACAGACTTACGCCAAGCCGTAGAACAGATACTGCGTGATCATGACCTCGATGCCATCGTCTATCCAACAGTTGTTGAGAACCAGGTATTCATCGGTGATCCTCAGCCGGGTAGTCAATGCCAGCTTGCTGCTCATTCAGGACTTCCAGCTCTGTCGATGCCGGTTGGCTTGAATGGAAGGGGATTGCCTGTCGGCATGGAATTGCTAGGAGAATATTTAAGGGATGCCCGCCTTTTGTCAATAGCCTTTCCCTATGAACAGGCTATCAATCCCCGCAGAGCTCCTTCAGTTACTCCCGCTCTTGAAAATGGTCTGGCACCGGAGGCAGAGATTCTGGAATTGTCGTTTACCCGACAGGACATCGCAGTGCAAGCGAGGTTCGAGTTTGACATAACTCGCAATATTTTTCTTTATGAGCTTGCCCTAACCGACAATAGTGAAGGAGAAGTTTATGCTGTGACCCTAAGCATGGAAGAAGAAGCGGGACAGCAGCTTAATGGTCCGATTGTGCTGAACTTAATGGGCCCGGACGTGGACCGTTCTACAGGGGAATATTTCATGAGCCCTCAGTTTCGCGAGGCATTCAATGAAGGGCGCCTATTTTTAAAGGTTTTTGCCGATGTTCTGCCAGTTGCCGGTGCATCACAGCGTATTCAGTGATTTTTGCAAATTTTACAAAATGTAGCATATTGAAGTCACAGTCTGTAAACGATCGAGAGGGCAGGAAAGGCATATAGCAGAATACAATGCAATGCCAGCAATAGGGCTCTAATCAGTTTTTCAGCAACTGCTTGATGCGTATCTTGAATTCATCCGAGGTTAGAGCACGATCAATTTCCGAAGGGCCAGCCTCCGTGATGATCCCAGCTGCAACTTGGTTATTGCCTTCAATTATGGCTCGTGGTTTCTTGATGCTTATCGGAATTTCCACTACGGACTCTACCTGGATCACTGGTTTATGATCGACTGTGCTGATTCGAGCCTCGGGGTCACGATCAATGATGATGAAATGCCCTTGGGACCAGCCAAGCAATGGATTGATGAAATCAAGGTTGAGGGATTCTACGAAATAGATCCCGTGTTCCCCCTCAGAAGGAATCGTAAGACCGCTTACTTGCACGGTTTGCTCTTGAAAGGTTCCACCCATGAACTTGAGCTCGATACTATCGCCGTTGAATTCGCCCTTTACGATATCGGAGATCTGAAAAGTAACGTAGGTATTGATGATTCCAGTGTTGTTATCCTGGCGAGTTTCTCTTACTAGAACTTCGCCTTCGAATATTAGTTCGGCTTGATTCGCAATCTCGTCAATATCCATGCCCAGAATGGTAGTGGCACTTAGATTAAAGCCCGATAAGCTCATCGAGATCGCAGCGACAAACGACACTGGTTTAAACCTGCGTAGGCGCAGGGAAATCAATAAGAACATTCGTTTGATATCAACTATGCTCAACGAAACCCCCTTGCAGGAAGAATGCTTTGGCATATACTTCAATTCGCCATTTGTAGTTTGAAAATATCGCAAAGAACATGCCTATTTGCTACCTATTACTCGTGACTTAGAAAGTGGGTTCATCCACCGGCAGCAAAACTACCGGCACCATTTCGCTGTATTGGAACCAATCGCCATCGATACGAATAATCTTTTCGCCAGTCTCTTCAAGCCGGAGAGTGCCCGTAAATTCGAGGTCGAGCCGTGGAATTCGAATGATTACATTGAGCCCATCGATTCGCACTGTATCTGCCGGCATTCCGTAGATTCCCATACCTCCGCTAATCAGCACGGCTGAATAGTTACCTTCTTTAACGCTGAAAGTGAAAGCTAGGTTCATGTTGTCTCGGCCAAGTACCAGGGGTCCTTCCCAGGAGCCAATCAAACTCGAATAGGCTTTATCTCCCTGGGAATTTGCCAAGCCACTTAGCGCTAGCAGTAGCAGACATGCAAGAATAGGTAATAATCGACTCATGCGGCAGATGGTAAATCAGCCTCCCCTGTTCGTGCAATGTTCGTGGGTTGAAGATAGACCAACTTATCCCGAAACAGAGGAAAAAACCTGTCTATCAGCGGAATAAATCCAAGTTAATGGCATCGGCCATGGCTTTGTAACCCGCGTCGTTCGGATGTAAGTTATCTTCAGTAAAAATGGGCAGGATACGAACCGGTCGATTTGGGTCTTGTACTACTGCATCGAAATCAATAACGCCATCAAATTCTCGACCGTTACGGATAAAACGGTTCACTTCCTGCCTGACTTGTTCACCTGCCTCGGTATAGTATACAGCGCCTTCGTACGGAGTTAGCGTTGCTCCGAAAATTTTAATGTCCCGGGCATGTGCCCTGGCGATGATGTTGCGATATCCCGCGATAATTTCCTCAGCAGTAATAGGTTCACCGGCCTCCATTGAAGGCATCCCGATGTCATTAATGCCCTCTAGCAACACTATGTGAGTAATTTTGTTCAGTGCAAGTACATCTCGTTCGAAACGCGCTTGTAGGTTTTGACCGAATAATAGGTTGCCTTCAGTGGTTACCCGGTTTCCGCTTATGCCTGCGTTCACCACAGCGAAATTGGTAATACTGCTATCCGCAAAAAGTCGCCTGGCAAAATGATTAGGCCAACGCTGGTTTCCACTTAACGTGGACCCCCATCCGTCGGTAATGGAGTCGCCCACGGTAGCGATAGCCGTGACAGCGCCCTCTTTAATTACATCGATAGCTGTTAACAGGTTCCAAGCGGGTGACTCCGAGGCAACAGGAAGGTTCGTACTTGAGCTATGGTTACCTGCCTCCGAGATGTAATTTGTCTGATTGGACAGGGCATGGGCAGTCAAAAACCCACTTGTGTTAGGAATGTATAGGCTTACTGCTAAGTTACTAAGTTCTGGAACGATGAATGACACTGGATCGCTGAGGATGACAGCTCCCCTCGGGATGGTCACAGATTGTGCACCGCTGAAACTCACATCTTCACTACTGCCGTCCTGTATTGAACTGCCTTCAACTTGCAGCGCGATACTCACTGCCCCGACGTGAATGGGCTGATCGCCGTGATAATTTGCTAATCGAAGTCTCACACTGTCACCACCAACACTGCTGTGCACAATCAATCGAAGAGTCTGATTTTCAACGATCTCATAGTCTTCACCAATGGGGAGGAGTGAACTCGGACTGGTAGCCCAGGTAGTTATCCATCTTGAATCAGAGTGGTCCTGTGCTTGGACTTGGACGATGACATTATTGAAAAAAAGAAATCCGAGCAGTGTCGTTTGTAGCAATTGGCGAGTTAAATGTTGTATTAAAGTCATCGGGAGTACCTTCTTTTTGAGTTTTCGTGATTGCACCGAGTAAATCACAGTTTTGTGGGAATTAAAATCCACCTCCATCAGTTGCCATGATTGAGGGGTACTGATATAAAAACTCGTTGCTCTTTGTTGGAAGCAAATTATGGAAATTCTGCCGTCAGTTGAGTTGGAATCCCCTCTGGGAGTTGAAGTTAACGCCGCCATCATCTGGTTACACGGATTGGGGGCCGATGGTAACGATTTTGCGCCGATAGTTCCTCAGTTGGCTACACCTGACAATTTTGGTATCCGTTACGTATTTCCACACGCACCTTCTATACCTGTTACCATTAATAATGGACTTGTTATGCCGGCTTGGTATGACATCAAAGGGCTCGATTCTGATCGACATATTGAAGATAAAGAGGTCCAGCAGTCCGCCCAAAGGGTCCATAATCTCATTGACAGAGAGGTTCAACGGGGGGTATCAAGCGAGCGCATTATTGTGGCAGGGTTTTCCCAAGGAGGAGCTGTAGCATTCGAGGCGGCACTGACCTACCCTAAGTCACTTGGCGGAATTATGGCTCTGTCCAGCTACTTCGCCACTGCTGATACTATCGACATAGACCCGATTCACAACACGATTCCTATTATGATCTGCCATGGCACCATGGATTCGGTTCTCCCGGATTCGCTTGGGCGCAAGAGCTTTGCGACACTGCAAAACCTTGGATTCGTTCCTGAATACAACGACTACGCTATGGAGCACGCCGTTTGTCCGCAGGAAATCACTGATATTGGCAACTGGATAACTCGCGTTCTTTTGAAGTGAGAAATTGCTATACAATAAATTCTTGAAAAGATTGACCTTTGATCCAACTCTAAGGTTTATAATGGTAACCAATCTTCAATTATGGCTGGCTAGTCTCGGCTTGTGAGTGAGAGTAACGTGTTGAAAATAGGTGAATTATCAGACAGAACTGGCTTGAGTGCCCACACGCTCCGATTTTACGAGAAACATGGTCTGATTAATGCCAGTGATCGTAGTGATGCGGGCTATCGCTACTACACAGATGCTGATGTCCGCCGCGTCGAATTTGTAAAAACTGCACGCAATATCGGCTTCTCTCTGGGAGATATCGCGCAATTACTGTCGATTCGAGTAGATAAGCAAAGTCACAGCTGCCACGATGTCACCGAAATTACTCAACACAAACTGGACGAGGTAAATGCCAAGATTGCGGAATTACAATCCATGCAACAGACTCTTCAGATACTGCTCGATAGCTGTTGCGGCGGACCTGAGAACGCAACTCATTGCTCAATAATGGAAGCCCTCGAGGAGGGAGACATAAGACACGCAGCTAGGAGTGGTACATTTTGAATTTACTAAGTATTTTTTGGAATCTGGTTATTGAGAGTGCCCCTTGGCTATTGGTGGGTTATCTGCTAGCGGGCATTATTAAGCAGGTTATTCCCAGCAGCTGGGTAGAAAAACAGCTGGCTCCTCCTGGATTTTCCTCAATTTTAAAAGGTGCCTTAATTGGGGCCCCATTGCCTCTATGCTCTTGTGGAGTTATTCCCGCAGCCTTGGCAATCCGCAAAGCGGGCGCGTCAAAAGGTGCGACTTCGTCCTTTATGGTAGCCACTCCTGAGACCGGAGTTGATTCCATATCCTTTTCTTATGCTGTACTTGGACCCATTTTTGCGGTGGTTCGACCCATCGGAGCATTGATAAGTGCCATAGTAGCCGGTGTATTGGTAAGCACATTCGATCGGGAAGAACCAGTTATTGAAGAAAAATCGCAAAGTTGTGGTAGCTGCTGTACAGCCAGCCAGCAGGAGACTAGTCAAAAAGTGAGCTTGGGTCAGCGGTTTTTAAATGCTGTTAGGTACGGTTATGGGCGAATGATTCAAGATACAGCAAAATGGCTTGTAATAGGTTTAGTTGCGGCCACTTTCATTACAGCTCTGGTTCCTCAGTCTTTTTTTCTGCAGTGGGGTGATGGGTTGCTCGCCATGCTGATTATGGTGATTGTTGGGTTGCCAATGTACATCTGCGCAACTGCTTCCACTCCGGTTGCTGCTAGCCTGTTATTTGCAGGTATCTCACCCGGAGCGGCCCTTGTCTTCATGTTAACTGGTCCAGCAACTAATATTGCAACTATGGGTGTTATAAAGGAACAGCTGGGCTTGCGTTCATTGGTGGCTTATCTGATCGGCGTTATAGGCACGGCCATAGCGTGCGGGTTAATTCTCAATGAACTTTACCAGATGCTCAACTTGTCATTGCAATTGGAGATAACTGAACATGGCCAGAGCTATCCGTTATGGAGGCAACTGGCTGCTGTTTTCCTGACAAGCCTAGTGGCTAGCGTTTGGTTCCAGCCTATGCTGAGTCGGCAATCTGCTAACACGCCTGTAGAACAACCCTGAAATAGATGCTAGATCGTTGCAGTTTTAGTTAGGCGCTCAATGACACGATGATTATTGTCCAGGCGGAATAATATGTCTGCATGGGCAGGAAGGGAGGCTAGGCAATGCCTGGTTAGACGTTCGTAATGCTGGATGAACGTATGCAGCTCAACAGAATCCATAACGCCCTGCGCTTCATTACCGACTTTATTCTTCAGCTTCTCTTCCTGTTTGCTGCGCCATTCAAAGACTTTCTCGAAAGAGGGGGCCTGTAGCATTACAAGTTCATTGATATGGCTAAAAATTGTCTGGTAGTCTCGGCTTAGCTGCTGGTTCACGTAACGTCGCCAGCCGCCTTCTTTATCTTCTGTTCGCTCCAGCTCATTGACCGGATTAAGTAGCTCGGCATCCGAGACTGATCGAGCCCCGATGAACCAACCTTCGAGTAGAATGACATCGATGGGGCCGTTAATACTCCGCCAATAATCTTGGATAATGCAATCGTCCTCAGCTTTGCTGAATGCGGGAAGCAGAATTTGGTCAGCTACTCCAGCGGATTCCAATGCTTCAAGGGTTGCAATGGCAAGAGATGCGTCATGGGTACCCGGCACTCCGCGGATGGCCAACAGTGGATGGACCGTCTCTGCCAACCTCGCACGAGCACGACGAGAAAGGTAGAAATCGTCGATAGACAATTTAATCACGCGGTATCCATCATTGTTAAGAAATACACTAATCAACTTAGCCAAAGTCGATTTTCCGGTCCCTTGGGCTCCGGTGATACCCACCACTAGTGGTCTCTTTTCTTCTAGAAGGCTGGCGGAGAAGTGCTCAGCAAGAGGTACAAACCATGTCTCTGCATCAGCAGCATAGGATTCCGGAAGGTCTTCCTGTTCAATAAACTCCCTAATAAGTTGAGAATACAATGCTGAATATAAAATAGATAAAGGATGTGATGTTTCAAGTTTACAGTGATCTTGGGACGACGATCAATTGCGCTATGTAGTCATTATTGGTCCTGTGATAGGATGCCTCGATAAGCACCTTTTTTTTCAACCGCAAATTGCGCAACAATAATGTCTTCGTCTTTGCTGCCCGAACGGCCTCTATTAATCTCCCCCACGTTGGCTACAACGATCGGACTTGAAGAGGCGCTCATGCTTCAGGCGCTGTCGGAGATAGCTGGCTTCCGAGAGACAGTAAAGCGGCCACTGAATCCAGATCTTGAATGGATCAAGTTGAGTGATGGCGAATTGCGGGAAATATTTCCATTCTGGACGCCAGTTGATATTAAGCGAGTGCTGGATAGTCTTCAAATGCTGGGTATTCTGCTAATAGAACCGTTACGGGAAGACGACGGGCAAAACTTTTTTGCCATCGATGACACTACTTCGTCCGATGTGCAGGATTCTGCGTCTAGTCGTAGGAGGAAGGATAGGCAAACCGCAGATGGCGGTGCTGCTTCCCTAATTCCGGTTAACTGGCAGCTGGATGACAACTGGATAAAGATCTGTAAACAACATTCCATTCCGGAAAATTTTATTCGCAACCTAGTACCAGAATTTGTTAATTATTGGCGTGATAGAGGGCAGGCAAGGTTTTCCTGGGGCAACGCTTTCTATAAGCATGCGCTTAAAGAGTGGCGCAATGAGCAGTCTAGAAAGGGGACATTTGAGCTGGCTAGTACCATGTCAGGTGAGTGGCGACCTAGTGAGGATGCTGTCGGCATTCTTGTAAATGCTGAAATAAACGCAAGCTTTATCGAAGACGCTATTCCAGAGTTCGTACTCTATTGGCGCGAGCGTGGCGCCGTGCATGGGGCTTGGAACACTAAGTTTATCGAACATATTCGTCGGCAATGGGCAAGATTTTCCGCGTCGTTCGGTCGTGATGATACTCCTCAACTTATAGCTGATGAGTGGAAACCAAGTACCGAATGTTATGAAATATTGCAGTTGGCAGAAATTGATGAAGGCTATGCGCGCAGTCGTATCCCCGAGTTCGTGATGTACTGGAAGGATAGTCAGCAGGTGAACTCATCTTGGAATACAGTTTTTTTGAGGTTCATCAAACAAGATTGGGCTCGTAAGTTAAAGCAAACAGAAAACGTAGATTTAACAAATGCAGAAGATCAAACCCTTGTTGGATCTAGCCAACAAAGAATTAAAGAACGATTCCAGCGCATTGCCGACCGCAGCTGGGCTGAATAAGCAACCCGAACAACAGCCCGACTTCGAAGAGAAGCAGGGCATTGATCAGGTCGATGCTATTAACCAGGTATTCGCGGAATTTGAATTCGCCTACCATAATCAGTATCACAAGGCGTTCGCAGATGCTGAGAGCTTAGCTATCGCCAAAAAATACTGGCTGAGCATACTGGAAAACTACTCGCCCACCCAGATTGTTCAAGCTGCTAAAGTTGTCATTCGTTCGCAGGATTACCTGCCTTCAATCGCTGCAATCCTCCGGGCCTGTGAACAAGGAACAGATCTGTTTGGGCTTCCTTCTGCTAGACAAGCCTACTGGGAAGCCTGCTCCGCACCATCGCCTAAGCGCAAGTATCAATGGAGTCATGAAGCTGTTTATTTTGCAGGTAAATACGCGGGCTGGTTCTTGTTGGCGAACGAACCGGAAGCAACTGCCTACCCGGTGTTCACATATCACTATACGAAGTTGTGCAGGCAGGTAATCAACGGTGAACAGTTTGACATCGAGCAGCCTGAGGCATTACCGGAGAAAATAGAAAAAAAGCTGGATAAAGAAGAAACCCATGCCAGGATTGCCCGAATGAAGAAAGATCTCGGTCTCTGATGCGGCAACTTCCTGTCTAGACTCCAAGCTTTTTGTATTTGATGCGAGTAGAGAAGGCATTATCATCGCGTCGCTTTTTGTGTTCCACCTCGTAGTCGGAGTAATTACCTTCACGCCATACCACTTTACTGCCCCCTTCAAAAGCCAGAATGTGAGTACAGATGCGGTCCAGGAACCAGCGATCGTGTGAAATCACGATCACGCAGCCGGGAAACGCTAACAAACCTTCTTCCAGTGCGCGGAGGGTTTCAACGTCAAGATCATTAGTCGGCTCGTCGAGCAGCAAAACATTACCTCCGCGTTTCAAGAGTTTTGCCATGTGTAAGCGGTTGCGTTCACCACCGGATAAATGTTTGACTAATTTCTGCTGGTCGCCGCCTTTGAAGTTGAAGCGGCTCGCGTATGCGCGGGAGGCAATTTCATACTTGCCAATGTGAATAATGTCTTGCTCATCTGATATTTCCTGCCAGACAGTCTTGTCTCCTTTCAATTCATCGCGACTCTGATCCACATAGGCCAACTTCACAGTTTTGCCAATTTCGATGGAACCGCTGTCTGGTTGTTCTGTGCCCACCAACATTCGGAGAAACGTTGTTTTACCAGCGCCATTGCCACCTATGACCCCTACAATGCTCCCTTTAGGGACAGAAAATGTTAAGTTATCGATAAGCGATTTTTCACTAAAACTCTTATGTAAGTGGCTTACGTCAATTACCTTGTCTCCCAGACGTGGACCCGGGGGAATGTATAGTTCTTGAGTTTCGTTACGCTTCTGGAATTCTTGGGAATTGAGTTCTTCGAAGCGAGTAATTCGCGCTCTACTCTTGGCTTGGCGGCCCTTGGGATTGGCGCGCACCCATTCCAATTCAGATTTGATGGTTCGCCTGTTTGCCGCTTGCTGTTTTTCCTCTATCTGCAGACGCTTCTCTTTTGTTTCTAGCCATGCAGTGTAATTCCCTTCATAGGGAATTCCATGGCCACGGTCCAACTCGAGTATCCAGCTGGCGGCATTATCGAGAAAGTAGCGATCGTGAGTAATGGCGACGACGGTACCTGGGTACTCCTGCAAGAAGCGCTCCAGCCAGGCTACACTTTCCGCATCAAGATGATTGGTTGGCTCGTCTAGAAGCAGCATGTCGGGCTTAGACAACAATAATCTACACAGCGCGACCCGGCGCTTTTCTCCTCCGGACAGGGTGGTGATATCTGCTTCCCAAGGGGGCATTCGCAGGGCGTTGGCCGCAACATCGAGAGTTCGCTCTATTTGCCAGCCATCGACAGCATCAATTTCATTCTGTAATTCCCCTTGCCGTTCTAGTAATTTGTTCATCGCATCATCATCCATGGGCTCAGCAAATTTGTCGCTGATGATGCTAAATTCTTCTATCAGGCTGATGATATCTTGTATGCCTTCTTCAACATTGCCACGTACATCCTTGCTTTCATTGAGTTCCGGTTCCTGTGGCAAGTAGCCGATTTTGATACCTGGCTGAGCCCGTGCTTCACCGTTTATCTCACCGTCTTCTCCAGCCATAATGCGCATCAGGGTCGATTTGCCAGCTCCGTTCAAACCCAGCACGCCAATCTTCGCCCCATGGAAAAACGAGAGTGAGATATCTTTGAGGATTTCGCGCTTCGGCGGTACTACTTTGCCGACGCGGTTCATGGTGTAAACAAACTGGGCCATTCTCTTCTTCTAAGCGTATTCAAATCGGAAAAAATGAGGACACTATTATGGCATAGCCTTAAGGTGTGATGTCTACCAAGGGATGCTGGGGGCAAAGAATAATAATGATGCTGTGTGCTGACTCATCATGTAAAATAGCGCCTTCAAAAATTCCCCAGCCCGGCCCGTGGAGCACTAAATGTTCAAGAGCGATATCAGCATATCGGAATTTGATCCAGAAATTAGTGCAGCTATCGAAGCAGAAAAAACACGTCAGGAAGAACACATCGAACTTATTGCGTCTGAAAATCACACCAGTCCCTTTATCATGGAAGCGCAGGGCTCGGTTCTCACCAACAAGTATGCAGAAGGTTATCCGGGTAAGCGCTATTACGGTGGTTGTGAAAATGTCGATGTAGTGGAAGAACTCACGATAGCTCGGGCCAAGGAGCTGTTCAAGGCTGACTTCGCTAATGTCCAACCACATTCAGGTTCTCAGGCTAACGCTGCAGCCTACATGGCGATGATGAAACCCGGCGATACGCTGTTAGGTATGAGTCTAGCTGATGGTGGCCACCTGACCCATGGTGCCAGTGTGAGTTCTTCAGGGCGAATCTATAATGCGGTACAGTATGGCCTAAAAAATGACACCGGTGAGATAGATTACGAGGAGGTCGACCGACTAGCCCAGGAGCACAAACCCAAGGTTATCGTGGCCGGCTTTTCTGCATACTCGCGAGTTGTCAATTGGCAAAAAATTCGAGATATAGCTGACCGCGTTGGTGCCTATTTTATGGTTGATATGGCTCACGTGTCCGGTTTAATCGCAGCGGGTGTCTACCCAAGCCCGATCAACATTGCCGATGTGACTACCACGACCACACACAAGACGCTTCGTGGCCCCCGTGGTGGGCTCATTTTAGCGCGCGCAAATCCAGAACTTGAAAAGAAGTTCAATTTTGCCGTATTCCCTGAAAGCCAAGGTGGGCCGCTTATGCATGTAATCGCGGCGAAAGCAGTTTGCCTTAAAGAAGCGATGAGCGATGATTTTGTTATCTATCAGAAGCAGACGCTTGAAAATGCCCGGACCATGGCTCAGGGGTTTATCGATCGTGGCTATGATGTGGTATCAAATGGTACTGACAACCACTTATTTCTGCTGAGCTTGGTTAAACAAGGAATGACTGGTAAAGATGCCGATGCAGCCTTGAGCAGAGCGAATATCACTGTGAATAAGAACGCAGTACCGAATGATCCCAATCCGCCGTTTATAACGAGCGGTTTGCGAATCGGATCACCTGCTGTAACGACGCGTGGATTTAAACGAGCCGAAGCAGATGAACTGACAACCTGGATGTGCGATATAATGGATGACATAAGTAATGAGGATAAAATTGTTGAGATTAAACAAAAAGTATTGGATCTCTGCGCTCGTTATCCGGTATATCAATAAGTATATGGTGGAGAAATAAAAATCATGCATTGTCCTTTTTGTGCAGCCGTAGATACTAGAGTCATCGATTCAAGGTTGGTCTCCGAAGGTAATCACGTACGCCGTCGTCGCGAGTGTATTACTTGTGAGGAGCGATTCACTACTTATGAATCCGCCGAACTGGTCATGCCTAGGATTATCAAACAAGATGGTATTCGAGAACCTTTTAATGAAGATAAGCTACTGGCTGGTCTAACAAAGGCATTGGAAAAGCGGCCGGTCAGTATCGAGAAAGTTGAAGAAGCGATTAACCGCATTAAGACTATCTTGCGTGCAACAGGCGAAAGAGAAATTCCTTCACGTGAAGTCGGAGAAAAAGTGATGAAAGAGCTCAGAGACCTCGATGAAGTAGCCTTTGTCAGATTCGCTTCAGTATATCGTAGTTTCAAAGACCTAAATGAATTTCGACAAGAAATTGATCGTCTTTCCAAAGACACTTCTACCCAAGACTGAATCTGCACTAAATCCTCCATTCTGGTAGAATCGATTGCCTTCCCCGTTGCATCTAGAGGGTTGCAGGGTAGCGGACGAAGCTATACATCTCTATTAACACGTAAAGAGTCACTGGTGTGAAATCGGTCCCGAATACGCAACTTGGTACATTGGTTGCGGACTGGCCAATCCATATGCAAAGAGCTATAGAGCTGTCGAGCAGCGTATGGACGGCCACTCCGAACCCAAGAGTTGGATGTGTCATTGCAAAACACGGCGCCATAATTGGAGAAGGCTGGCATGCTGCGCCTGGCCAGGCGCATGCGGAAGTCGTCGCTCTAGACAAAGCGGGCAAGTCGGCGAAAGCTGCTACAGCCTTCGTTAGTCTCGAACCTTGTTCACATACCGGGCGAACTGGACCTTGCTGTGAATCGCTCATAGCGTCCGGAATTCAACAGGTTGTTATCGCAGCATTAGACCCTAATCCAGCTGTAGCAGGGAGTGGCGTGGAGCAAATGGAACGGGCGGGTATTGAAGTTTATCACCTGGTAGATTTTGAGCAAAAAGCCAGGTCGGTTAATGCCGGGTATTTCAAACGAAGAGAGGAAGGACTTCCCTTTGTGCGTTTGAAACTCGCGATGAGTCTGGACGGAAGAACAGCTCTGGCTGATGGGCGAAGCAAGTGGATCACTGGAACGGCGGCCAGAGGTGATGTGCAAAGACTTCGAGCCAGTGCGAGTGCAGTTATCACCGGAATAAATACTGTGCTCATTGACGATCCATTTCTTACCGTACGCAGCTCGGATCTTTCTATTAGTGATGAAGAAAGAAAATTGAATGCTACATTAATAGAACGGCAGCCTCTGCGTGTCATCATTGATAGCCAATTACAGACACCTGGCACCGCCCGTATTTTAAACAGTGGCGGTCTTGTAAAAGTCTATACACTTAATGAAGATATTATAGGAAAAGCTCTAGCGGACAATGTGGAAATTATTCAAACAGGTAGCTGTAACAAAAGAGTAAACCTACAATTTGTGCTAGAATCACTGGCCTCTGATTTTTCCTGCAATGAAGTTTTAATTGAAGCAGGACCCTCATTAAGTGGTGCCTTCATAGAGACTGGGCTGGTGGATGAGCTGATTCTATACATTGCGCCAAAAATACTCGGCAGCGACGGCAAACCTTTATTGGCTATCACGGGCCTGCAATCGCTCGATGAATGTCAGGGGTTTTCCGTCCAGAAACTCACAAAGATTGGAGAGGATATAAAACTGACCCTGAGGGCGGGTCAATGAGATATTGATAGGAAATGTTCACAGGAATAATAGAAGCAACCGGTACTGTCAGAAACCTGCAACAAGTTGGTGAGGAATACTGGCTAACGGTAAAAACACGGAAACTAGACTTGGCGGATGTCAAAGTTGGTGACAGCATTGCGGTGGATGGTTGTTGCCTGACCGTGGTTGACTTAGGCGATAATTACTTCAGCGCATATGTGTCACAGGAAACACTGCGTCATACGACATTAGGTTCTTTAGAGAGAGATTCACGCGTTAATCTCGAGAAAGCAATGTTGGCAAGCAGCCGCTTCAGTGGTCATATTGTTAGTGGACATGTTGACGGTGTGGGAGCAGTGGTTTCAATAAAACCTGAAGGTAAAAGTTTGCAATTTGAATTCGAATTGCCCAGCAATCTAGCCAAGTATGCTGCAGCGAAGGGTTCAATCTGTGTAGATGGTGTCAGTCTAACTATTAATACAGTAAGCGATACTGGTTTCTCAATAAATGTTATTCCTCATACACAAGACGAGACAGTTATAGCCAACTATTCGGTCAGCCAACAAGTTAATATAGAAGTAGATCTGGTGGCCCGTTACCTGGAGAGACTGATACAAGCAGGACAAGACGGAGAATCTGCCAGCGCAATTATTGACATAAATTTTTTAAAGACGCACGGTTTTCAATCGACCTAACAATAGCTCTTGTATAAAACATGAAACTAAATTCAACAGAAGAAATTATCGACGACATTCGCCAAGGGAAAATGGTGATATTAATGGATGATGAGGACAGGGAAAATGAAGGGGACCTAATTATTGCTGCGGAGCGCGTTCGCACAGAAGATATAAATTTCATGGCTACCAACGCTAGGGGTCTTATCTGTTTGACCTTGACTAAAGAAAGATGCGAGTTCTTGGGGTTGCCATTAATGGTCAATGAGAACAACACGCCTTACAACACTAATTTCACAATATCCATCGAAGCTGCCACAGGTGTCACCACAGGAATATCCGCTGCCGATCGAGCCCGGACCATACAGGTGGCCGTTGGGCAGGAAAGTCAACCGGAAGATATCGTCCAGCCGGGTCACATTTTCCCGATTATGGCCCAACCAGGTGGGGTATTAAGAAGGGCTGGCCATACCGAGGCTGGCTGCGATCTGGGGAGGCTAGCTGGGTACTTGCCTGCCGCAGTGATTGTAGAGATCATGAATGAAGACGGTACCATGGCTCGCCGGGAAGACCTGGAGGAATTTGCACTGAAGCATGACATCAAGATCGGCACTATCGTTGATCTTATTCATTACCGAATTGCAAATGAGCATACAGTCACCCGAACCGAAACTCATCTCATGCAAACTCAGTACGGAGAATTCACAGTCCACAGTTATCGGGATGCGATCAGTGGGAGTTTGCATTTGGCGTTCGTTAAAGGAAATATCAAAAAGGATGACCCCGTGTTGGTCAGAGTGCATATTCCCAATACCTTACGCGATATATGTGAGGTATACAGTGCTGAGCGCACTAGCTGGTCATTTAGCAATGCATTGGAAGAGATTAGCAACGAAGGCAAGGGTGTTGCTGTGTTATTATCGGGCGAAGATTACGGGCGGGGTCTGGCGCACAATATGGCTTCAGCGCTTGCTAAGGAAAACGAGACTGCTCTATCGAACAAGTCCAGTACCGATCTCACTATTGGCACAGGCTCACAGATTTTGCGTGACTTGGGCGTGGGTAAAATGCGGTTGTTAAGCTATCCAGCAAGATTCGCTATCTCCGGATTCGACTTGGAAGTAATCGAATTCGTACAGTTCCAGAAATAGATAGGACTGAGAGTAAATCATGAGCAAAATAAAGACTATAGAAGGAAATTACAGTAATGCAGCAGCGAGCTACGCTATTGCTGTTGCAAAGTTCAACAGTTTTATAGTTGACCGTTTGCTTGATGGAGCTCTCGATGCATTAAAAAAACATGGAGTAATGGAGCGAGATATAACTATTGTAAAAACTCCGGGCGCCTATGAGTTACCTCTCGCGGTACAGAAGCTGGTCGCGAGCGATAAATGTGATGCTGTTATTGCATTGGGCGCGGTCATTCGTGGAAGTACCCCACACTTTGAATATGTAGCTGGCGAATGCGTGAAAGGACTTAGTCATGCTAGTCTCAACAGTGGTATCCCAGTGGCATTCGGAGTGCTAACTGTTGATACTATCGAGCAGGCTATCGAGCGAGCTGGTACCAAGGCGGGCAATAAGGGTGCCGAAGCCGCGCTAACAGCTATTGAGATGCTCAGTCTGGTGCGTCAACTGGAGGGCTAAGTGGTCAGGAGCAACATTGCGGTTGCCACTAAGAGAAATCGCAATAGCCGACATAGGGTTCCCCTTGCTCAGCGGCGTAAAGCCCGTCGCCTGGTGCTGCAGGCCCTTTATCAATGGTTAATGGCAGATTTGGATCCGAAAGCGATTGCAAAGCAATTCCGAGAAGAAACCCCGGGTAAAGTCGACTGGGATTACTTCGAGGAAGTTTTCTCAGAAATTCCAAATTCCACGCAAAAACTAGATGAATTCTTGGCACCTCTGTTAGATCGTGACCTAGCTGCGCTTGACCCGATCGAAAAATCGCTCCTTTATCTGGGTGCCTTCGAGCTGACAAACCGAATTGATGTGCCTTATCGTGTTGTAATTAACGAATGTGTGGAACTAGCGAAGGTTTTTGGAGCTACAGACAGTCACAAATACATAAACGGTGTTCTGGACAAATTGGCCCCCACACTGAGGCCAGCTGAACTCTTAAAGTAGTTCATATAGTTTTTAGCGCGACCATTTCAAAGTGTAGGAATTGGGTTTTTCAAATGAGCCAGGCAGAGTTTGAGATAATCCAACGCTATTTCGAGGAATCAGACCTAAGCTTCCCCAAAAAGGGTGTCGAGCTGGGAATTGGTGACGATGCAGCGGTGCTCGAAATTCCTGAGCAGCGCCTGTTATGCATATCCATGGATGCTCTTGTAGCTGGCGTCCACTTTCCAAATTCAGCGAATCCGGAGGATATTGCTAATCGCGCTTTAGCAGTGAACCTAAGCGATATGGCGGCCATGGGTGCAGAGCCCTTTTGTTTCACCCTGGGACTGGTCATGCCTGAGAAAAATACAAGTTGGCTGCAAAGGTTCAGCGACGGGCTGTTAAGCCTTGCCCAGCAGTTTAATTGTCCCCTGGTGGGGGGTGATGTAACGGAAGGACCGTTAAGTGTGGTTATTCAGGTTCATGGTTTGAATGAACCTGGATCTATTATATACAGGGACGGGGCCCAGCCCGGTGATCGAATCTATGTAACAGGATATCTGGGAGATGGGGCGATAGCACTTGCCGCCATTGGCGCGAAGTCTCATTTGGAAAAATCTCTCGGGCTTATGGAAGAAAACCTTACAAAAACCTGTAAAGCTTATTTCAGAGCCGCTTATTACTATCCGGTACCGCGTGTGGCTATAGCCAGCCAGTCTTGCCAGTTGGTTAGCAGTGGTATCGACATCTCCGATGGCCTCCTAGGGGATTTGGGGCATATTACTGAGGCAAGTAAAGTAGGCGCCAAGCTGCAAACCCACCTCATTCCTTATTCCGAATCGGCGACGTGTTGTGCAACAGCTGATAATCGATTGCGCGCAGCCTTGTTTGGTGGTGATGACTATGAACTTTGTCTTACAGTGCCAGATATTCATGTTGAGGCCTTTGAGCGTCTAGCTGCTGGAACAGAGGTTCGCGTGACTTGTATTGGTGAAATTGTTGCCGGAAATTCGATTGAATGTCGTGATAAAAAGGGAACTTTGCTCCAGACCAATGATCACGCTTATGAACATTTTCTATAAGCATCAAATTTCGTACTTTCGATTTCCTTAAGCCCTGGAAAATTAAATGGGTAGATAGACATGTTAAAGGCGGGCTAGGAATCATGCTAGATGATGTTTTAGCAGGTATAATGACCGCCGTGACTATCCAGGCTATTTCTGTGTTCGTAAACTGATTGACCTGGATCTTAATTGAGGAACTTTTTTTGACTGTAAAGTATGTAGCATCGGCGACGCTCCCCACACGTTGGGGACAATTTACGATTCACGGCTTCGAGGAAAAAGGTACTGGCAAAGAGCATGTTGCCATTACTATGGGGGAAGTAGCTGGCGAGGAACCGCTCCTGTGCCGGATACACTCGGAATGCCTGACGGGAGACTGTCTATTCAGTCTGCGTTGTGATTGTGGCCCCCAACTACAGGCCGCTATGCAAAATGTTGCAGAAAAAGGCCGAGGTCTGATCCTGTATTTGCGTCAGGAAGGAAGGGGTATTGGATTGCTCAACAAGCTAAAAGCCTATGCCCTACAGGACTCTGGAGCTGATACGGTAGAAGCCAACGTGCAGCTAGGGTTTGAACCAGACAGTCGCGAATATCAGGTTTGTAAACCGATACTCGATCATTTGGAGATCAACGCATTAAGACTGATGACCAACAATCCACGAAAAGTAGAAGCTCTCAAAGACATGGGCATTAAAGTAACCGAGATCATTCCGCACCATACCGAGGCTAATCCCCATAACGAAAGTTACCTTTCCGTAAAAGTAAATAAACTGGGACACATGAAGTAGTTCTGTGCCAGATACCTGCAAAAAAATAGTCATTGATTTCATGCGTCACGGTGAGCCGGAAGGTGGAGATATACTTCGTGGCAGAGTCGATCCAGTTCTCACTGAAACTGGTTGGGACCAAATGCGCAGAGCTGTATCACTCAGCGAATCAAATGGACCTTCACGAAAAACTCCTAACTGGACTGAGATAATTTCATCTCCACTACAACGGTGCTGCCATTTCGCTGAAAAAACCGCAGAAAGAATGAACTGTCTAACGACTATTGATAATCAGTGGCAGGAAATTGATTATGGAGACTGGGACGGGATGTTGGTCAGTGAGTGGCGTAAGGTTGCAGCAGAACAGTTCAAGGCTTTTAAAAATGACCTGTCGGCATTAGCGCCTCCTAACGGAGAAGATTATCTTTCCTTCAAGGAACGTGTGCTGGCCGCATGGGAAAAAATTGCCACTAAACCCGATGGCAGTCACCTATTAATCGTTACCCACGGAGGTGTGCTAAGAGTTATCTTGCCTTCCGTACTGGGCATGCCGTTAAATCGAAGCTTCCCGTTGCATATTCCTTTTGCCTGCTTAAGCCGAGTTCTTCTTGAGGTTATCGATGGCAGCGTAAACGCCAGTCTCATATTTCACAATGCAGGAGAGTATCTAGCAGGAGAAAACCAGTAAAGACGTGTAGATTAGTGGGAGTTACTACGCGCTTGGTCTAGCTGGTCGCATATCTGTGCAGCTCCGAGCAGTGCCCGTGGAGTGTGCCTTTGTAAGAGATCAGGGGGTACGAAGAATAGATTTTTGTTTGCCACAGCTTTAAGGCTGGGCCAGCGAAGCCAGTCATCGAGCCATTCGGGCCGTTCAATATCCATGCCACTGGCAATAATTACCTCGGGGTTTCTTTTCAAGACAGCTTCACGACTAACTTTTGGCGCGACTCTTCTGATATTTGCAAATACGTTGCGACCTCCACATAGCCTTATGATGTCGTTAATAAGTTCGTTTCCGCCAGCAGTTATTAGAGGCCTGTCCCACACTTGATAGAAGATGGTCACAGGGCTCTGGTGCCGATACTTGCTGTCGAGAGTTTCGAGTTTTTGCCGAAAGTCGTAAATCACTTTAAGATCATTCAGTTCCTTACCGGCCAGCACAGCCAATCGTTCAATATGGGAAGGAATAGCAGCTAGGCTCTTTGGTTCTGCAACATACACTGTCAATCCAAGCTGCCTTAGTTGGTGTACTGAGGAGCGAGGATTACCCGTCTGCCAGGCTACAACTAGATCGGGATCTAGCTCTAGGATACGCTCGATATCGAGTAGGTCGAAACGTCCGACTATTGGTAGCGCCTTTGCCGCGGCTGGAAAATCACTATGCTCCACTACTCCGACTAGGTTTTCGCCGGCACCTGCCGAATAAATGAGTTCCGTGAGCGAGGGTGCTAAGCTGACGATACGTTGAGCTGGAATCGCTAAGGTGATTTGTGTTCCTTCATCATCGTAAACTTCCACTACCGAATAAGCTTGAACGGTCAAAGCTGACAGAACAATGGCAGTGAGGAGTTGAAGAAAAATCCTCATTAGTAGTCGATGCCCTTTTGAGCCCTTATACCAGAATTGAAAGCATGCTTAGTATCATTTATTTCGCTCACGGTGTCGGCTATTTCGAGGAGTTCCTTAGAGGCATTGCGTCCGGTTACGATTACGTGTTGACCGGATGAGCGATTTGCAAGAGCGCCCAATACCATCTCTTTATCAAGATAGCCGTACGTAATCATATAAGTCAGTTCATCAAGGATAAGCACATTAACCCTGGGATCATTCAAAAGAGCGGTGGCTTTTGCCCATGTAGACTGCGCAGCTGCAATGTCTAGTTCTCGGTCCTGAGTTTCCCAGGTGAAGCCGGTATTCATTACATGAAACTCAACTAACGGATTTTCTTCAAACATTAGCTGTTCGCCGCATTCCCACTGGCCCTTTATAAACTGAACGACGCTACAGAGCATTCCGTGACCGACACTGCGAGCCAACATTCCGAATGCTGAGGAGCTCTTGCCTTTGCCATTTCCTGTTAACACAACTAATAAACCCTTGTCGATATTGGCCTCCGCAATGCGGCTATCGATATGGGCCTTTTTCCTCTGCATGGCGAGTTTGTGCCGTCTGTTACGATCTTTATTCTTTGTCACTAGCTACTCCCAATAAGGGAATCAGATGTTTAATCTTATTCCGAGAAAGGAACCCGATCAGGAGCATGGGATTTCTGCAGCCCACAAGCACTGTTAAGGTCGCCATATATTTTTGAAATGAAAGATTCATCTTCCAATAAGTGTGAGCGCTGACATGGCAAGCGGCCACTAATATTCATCAGGGGAAGATCAGTTAGAAGAGTGCCCTGTCTGGTACTCAACCACTGATGCAGCCCTCCGCTTCATCAAGTTTCGAAGTGTCGATCAAGCTGGTATCGGACTTACCGTCAGTTTTTGTATGAGCCAAAATGACGGATCACCGTTGCGGGGGCAGTACCGGATTTTCGCCGGTTTCCCAGTTAGCCAGACCTCACTAGATAGATCTGTTATCGAATTCGAGCGATTCCTGTTAGGAATGCGCGCAGTCTATCCATTGGATGTTGGGTCGTCAAACGGGAATTGCAAAGTGACTGGATAACCAATAATCGGAGCGATAAGCGTTAAACTGCTTCCGATTGAATCTTGCAATCCTTTAGCTTTTTCTCGATTGCTCGTGCAACACTGTCGCTTTCAAGGCTAACACGCGCCAGCATCTCTGGAACTTTACCGTGCTCTATAAAAGTATCGGGCAAACCAAGGTTCAGAATAGGTATTTGATAGTTCGACCGCAACAGGAATTCGTTAACTGCAGAACCGGCGCCACCTAAAACTACATTCTCTTCCAGAGTGACTACAAGTTGGTGCCTCGTTGCCATATCGCCAATTAACTCTTCATCAAGTGGTTTGACAAATCGCATGTCGATCACTGTGGCATTAATTTTGTCTCCCACCTCTAGGGCTGGTCCGACCATGCTGCCGAAGGCAAGAATTACTACGGAAGTACCTTCCCGTCGCGTTACAGCTTTGCCAATAGGCTCTGGTCGAAGGTTGCGTTCTATAGTAACGCCGGGCCCTTTGCCACGCGGATAACGCACGGCTGCTGGGCCTATATGATGGTAGGCGGTTGACAATAGCCTGTAGGTCTCAGCTTCGTTGCTAGGTGTCATAATTATCATGTGGGGGATGCAACGCAGGTAACTAAGGTCGAAACTGCCGGCGTGGGTCGGTCCGTCTTCACCCACGAGCCCTGCCCGATCGATGGCGAATAACACGTTCAGCTTCTGTAACGCGACATCGTGAATGAGCTGGTCGTAGGCACGTTGCAGAAAAGTCGAATAGATTGCCACTACTGGTTTTATACCATTGCAGGCCATTCCAGCCGCGAAGGTTACAGCATGTTGTTCAGCAATGGCGACGTCGTGAAATCGGTTAGGAAATTGCCTGGCAAAATCTTTCATGCCCGATCCCTCACCCATGGCAGGAGTGATACCAACAATCTTGTCATCCTGTTGTGCTACATCGCACAGCCAATTACCGAAAACTTGAGAATAGTTTAGGGAATCAACCGATGATTTATCCACTACCTCGTTATCGTCTGCTTGTTCCAGAGAAACGGCCGGTTTGGGTTCTGGTTTTTCTTTGTTCACCTTTAGATGGATCTTGCTCATGGCATGCATACCGAAGGGATCGTTCTCGGATTTGGAATAACCTTTGCCCTTCTGAGTTACAAGATGCAGCAGTTGCGGACCTCGTAGCGATTTTATATTGCTAAGAATTTCAACTAAGCTTGCTGTGTTGTGCCCGTCGACCAAACCAATGTAATTAAAGCCAATTTCTTCAAAAAGAGTGCCAGGCGAAACCATCCCCTTCATGTATTCTTCCGCCCGGTGAACAGCCTTAAGAGCGGGAGGAATCTTGGAAAGCATTCGTTTTGATCCAGTGCGAATAAAATTATAAGGTTTGCTCGCCCACATGCGCGCGAAATAGCTGGAAAGCCCGCCAACGTTATTCGAGATTGACATGTTGTTATCGTTTAATATCACCAGGATATTCTCATCGAGATGACCGGCGTGGTTAAGGGCTTCGAATGCCATACCGGCAGTCATGGCTCCGTCACCGATGACGGCAATATTGTGGTGTTGTTCTTTGAGCAAGCGATCTGCCACCATCATACCCAAAGCAGCACTTATTGAGGTGCTCGAATGTCCCACGCCAAAGGTGTCGTAGTCACTTTCTTCCCTGCTCGGGAAGGGGGTCAGTCCATTTGATTGCCGAATTGTAAGCATCTGATCTCGGCGACCGGTCAATATCTTATGGGGATAGGCCTGGTGTCCAACATCCCATACTAATCGATCTCTAGGAGTGTCGAAAACGTAATGCAAGGCAATAGTAAGTTCAACTACACCTAGACCTGCGCCAAAATGGCCGCCGGTCTGACCCACCGAATACAAGAGGAAAAGCCTCAATTCATCTGCCAGCTGCGCAAGTTGGCTAATTTCCATAGACCTGAGATCAGTTGGGTTGTTTATCTGATCCAGTAGGGGTGTATCAGGTCGTGTGATAGGTATTTCTTCTAGCATTTCCTTATTTCAACTCTCCAGATGCCAGTTTTCAAGGTTTTCCTTTGCTTAAAATTCAGTAAAGCGTGTTCAGTGCTCCCTATCGACGATATATGTAGCTAATTTCCGTAACAGGTTAGCGTTTTCGGGAAATTTTGTTAAAGACTCTAGGGCTTGGTCTTTAAGGTCGTTTGCCCTGATGTGGGCTCCGTTCAAACCGAGTAAGGAAACGTAAGTGGGCTTCTTAAGTTGCTCATCGGATCCTTGGGGTTTGCCTAGTGTCTTTGTTTTGGCTGTTACATCTAGGATGTCGTCTTGCACCTGGAAGGCCAAGCCTATGCATTCGCCGTATTTATCCAATGCTGATAGTTGTTCGGCACTTACCGAGGATTTGCACAACGCCCCGAGTTTTACACAGGCCCTGATTATGGCTCCAGTTTTCGACTTGTGCATGGTTTCCAATTTGGCTAAATCTAGGGTTTGGCCTGTAACCTGAAAGTCCAGGGCTTGACCACCCACCATGCCATTGGCGCCAGCTGCTTCTGCGAGAATCTGAATCATTCGCAGCTGGATTCCCTCATTAAGCGCTGCTAGGGGCTCAGCGAGTAATTGAAAAGATTGTGACTGCAAAGCATCGCCAACTAGAATCGCAGTTGCTTCATCGAATGCTTTATGCAGGCTCGGTTTACCCCTCCTGAGGTCGTCGTCATCCATAACGGGTAAGTCATCGTGTACTAGGGAATAACTGTGAATTAGCTCCACAGCACAGGCCGCATTATCTGCCAGATCGAGTTCTCCGCCGACAGCCAGAGTACTTCCGTAAACTAGGGCAGGACGGATTCGCTTGCCGTTGCCTATGCAGGCGTAAGCCATAGCATCACGCAGTATTTGGCTAGGCATATCTCGATTAAGGTGAATATTCAACGACTTATTCACTTTTTGTTGGCACTGGAGCATAAAATCCTCCAGAAGATGAGAGGTAGGCGAAATCACTGGTGGGGGCTAGTCGTTATCTTCTTTAAATTCAAATTCTTTTGTATCACCGTCCTCATTAATGAGAACCTGAACTTTTTGCTCAGCTTTTTTAAGCGCAGATTGGCATTCGCGTGTGAGTTTTATGCCCTTTTCAAATGCTTGTAATGATTCCTCCAGACTGAGCTCTCCCTCTTCCATTGCTGTTACCAACTCTTCGAGGTTTTCCAGAGCTTGTTCGAAATTAAAACTGTCGGTTTTCTTATTGGCCATCGCTTTATCCGCTTACTAACTAAGGTGACCCGATTAATTGGGTGTTGGGCAGACGAACTCAAGATTATACGCGAAGTGGCATTGCAAAAAACTACTACTACATACCTTTAACAAATAATAGAATCTTCGGCGGTGAAAGAACGATAGTAACCATTCGAATCTAAATTTGGGTAATTAACAGGGGAAAATCATGGGTTTTGTAATTGTTGTAGTAATTCTCGCGTTGGTACAGTACATCGTATTTGGAATGCTGGTCGGGCGAGCAAGAGGAAAATATAACGTACCTGCACCTGCCTGCAGTGGTGATCCTATTTTTGAACGATATTGGCGGGTTCACCAGAATACGCTAGAGCAATTGGTAGTTTTTCTGCCTGCTATCTTTTTGTATGCTTATGTCGGAAATCCGGTAATTGCCGCAGGCGCCGGCGTTGTGTATCTCTTAGGCAGATTGCTCTATCTGCGCGGCTATGTTGCCAATCCTGAGTCTCGCGCTATAGGGTTTATCCTTACCTTCCTGCCCACGGTGTTCATGCTGATTGCCTCGCTGTACATTGCTGCAACAACTATGTTCGCTTAGCTTATTAGTCACGTTCTTATTGGATCTGAGGGATTGATTCTGTCTGTGAACTAGCTTAATTCCATTTTATCAGGGTTTTGCAGCTTACTTATCGGGGTGAGATAGGCAGTTTCCTTACTTGTCGCGCCTTTGGCGCTAGGGTATTCTCAGCCCGACTAAAGGAGGACGTTATGCAAGACGCTAGCAGTACAGAAGCCGGCACCACCATGGATACTGACAGCAATTTTGCTACCTCTGCAGGAAAACAACTCGGCCTTTACGCTCTCTATGCCCTGTTCGGACTGTCGGTTCTTATCTATGTGCTGTCGGTTGCCGCGGGGAGTTCAGGGGGCAGTGTGAGTGGCGGTGCTATCAATATAGAACGCAACAGCATTACTATCGTATTAACGGAAGAGCCGCCACAACTAGATTCCACACGTAGCACTGATGCTGTGAGTTTTATTGTGCTCGCTCATGCAATGGAAGGTCTCATTGCCTATGATGACAATGACCAACTTACTCCTGGCGTCGCTGAACGTTGGGAGATAAGAGATGACGGAGCAACTTTCTGGATTCGGGAAGGCGCCAAGTGGAGCGATGGGCAACCAGTTACAGCATATGACTTCGAGTTTGCCTGGAGACGTGTACTGGACCCTGCAACCGCCTCCGAATATTCCTTTATTCTTTACCCGATAAAAAATGCTGAATTAGTGAATCGTGGCGACTTGCCCAAAGAGATGATAGGTGTTCGTGCATTGTCTGATCGTGTGCTAGAAGTCGAGTTCGAAAGGTCGACCCCTTATTTTGATAAGTTGGTTGCATTCAATACGTACTACCCCCTACGTGAAGATTTCTTTGAGAGCACGAATGGTCGCTATGGCGCCGATGCGGACATGTTGCTTTCTAACGGACCCTATGTAGTAACAGAATGGATACATGGTTCTTCTATGTTATGGAAAAAGAATCCGTACTATTGGAATGACCAGAAAGGATTTCTAGATGAAATTGTAACTGCATATATAACCCATGACGTGAATGCAAAACTGAATCTCTTCAAGGACGGACAGATTGTCGAAACCAGCTTGATTGCACCTATGTTACCCACGGCGATGGAACAACGCTGGCAGATCGACCGTTTCATGGATGGCTCGTTATTCTTCCTTGAATTTAATCATCGAGAAAACCGCATAACTGGCAATTGGAACTTCCGAAGAGCGTTGCAATTGGCCCAGGATCCTTCGGAGCTGGTCTACAAGGTATTGAAGGAGGCGAGCTATTTGCCTGCGCAGAGCCTTTTTCCGGTATGGATACAGGGTATCAAGGAGGCGTTTCGAAAAGAATATCCAGCACCAGAACATAAAATAGATGTAGAGAGAGCCCGTGAGCATCTAGAGCTGGCGCGTCAAGAACTAGGGCTGGAAGAGTTTCCACCAATTATATTGTTAAGCGGGGATTCTCCCCTTTCTTTACTCGCAGGTGAGTATTACCAGGAGCTCTATAAACAGAATCTCGGACTAGAGTTGCGTATTGATGCTCAGATTTTTAAACAGCGTCTCGCCAAGATGACTTCTGGCGAGTTCGATATCGTTATGGCTGGTTGGGGACCAGATTATTTTGATGCGCTCACGTTTGGTGATCTGTTCGCTTCTTGGAATCTAAATAACCGCGGTCATTATCGAAGTGAGGAGATGGACCGCCTAGTCAGTATTGGACGGTCAGAGCTTGACCCTGAGAAGCGTATGGATGCCTTCGGCGATATTCAGCAACTCATCCACGAAGATGTAGTGATAATTCCCATGTATGAGCGTGGTATATCTTTCGTTGTAGATCCCCGGTTAAAGGGATTCAAGCGTCGTTCTGTTGGCCCTGATGTCGATTACAGCTACGCCTTCATCGACACAACTGAAGATTAGAACCAAAATAATCCAAGCACAGTGGCAACCATCTAATTCTCTATGTGGATTTATGTATTAAAGCGATTGCTCCAAGGTATTGTGACCGTCTGGTTCATCGCCACTGCCACATTTTTCGCCATGCACAATGTGCCGGGCGACCCGCTTTTAAATGATCGCGCCGTTAGTGAAGCTATTCGTATAAATCTGGAAGCCAAGTACGGCCTCGACCAACCCATTGGCACTCAATATTTGATTTATTTGGGCAATCTGGTGCAAGGTGATTTCGGCATTTCTTTTACCCAGGAAAATCGCGAGGTCAATGACATCATCCGCGAACATTTTCCAATATCCGCAATTCTAGGAGTCCTGGCTGTTGTATTCGCAGCCGCCGGTGGAATCTTATTCGGTGCCTTAACCGCGATCTATCGTAATCGGTTACCTGACTACATCATAATGTTATTGGTGATACTGGGTATTTCGGTACCCAGCTTTGTGATAGCTGCCCTTAGCCAGTTGACCTTGGTAACTCTCAATAGTGCCGTCGGTGCGACAATTTTGCCGGTAGCAGGATGGGGTACTATCTTACATATGTTGGTGCCAGCCTTGGTATTGGGATTGGGAACGATGGCCTACCTCACGCGGCTGATGCGATCGTCTATGTTGGAGGTTGTCAATTCCGACTTCGTCAGGACGGCCAAGGCCAAAGGTGTACCGCCGGCACGAATATTCACCAAACATCAGCTTCGTAACGCCATCCTTCCCGTTATCACCGTTTTGGGGCCTTCCATTGCCGCTATCACTACCGGCGGCTTTGTCGTCGAGCTGGTGTTTGCCATCCCTGGGCTGGGGCGCTACTTTGTACAGGCGGTGCAACAACTGGATTACACCGTGATCATGGGCACTACCGTATTCTACGGGGCATTTCTTGTCTTTATGGTGATACTCGTAGACCTACTCTATGGCTTCATTGATCCACGAGTAAAATTGGAAAAATGACTGATATTTCTTCCATCGATTTTACCCCACTTCGTGGGTATCGGGAAGTTCAAGCGATTCCCAGACCGTCCCTGTCTTACTGGCAGGATGCGTGGATTCGGCTAAAGGCAAACAAGCGAGCTCTGGCATCTCTTTATATAGTTATGGCTCTGGCCTTCTTCACCTTATTCGGGCCTACAATCTGCACAGGAATATGGTGCTTCGATCCAGCACTCCAGGATCTCGATCAGGTCAGTAAGCCACCGGGAACCAGTCGAGCAGCATTAATAGTTGACGATTATCAACCTTGGACCGGTGATCGATTTGTCATCGACGAGGGTTTGCGCCTAGGCGAACCCGCAACCACTCAGGCCGTTCGTCTGCAATGGAACGCCTTGCCAGGTGCTAATGGGCATCGGGTTTACCGTAATATTTTTCCGGTTGGACCTGAACTTGCCTACGGCATTCCACTGGCGGAATTTTTTGATAATGACACTCTATTCTTTGAGGATCGGCTCGACCTAAGGCCTGGTCGTTACTATTACTCTGTTGTGCCTCTTGGAGTTCGAGGAGAACTACTCCAAGGTTACCAGATGATAGAAGTAGAGGTGCTGCGAGTCACTACGCTGCGTGAAGCCTTAGAGCGCGGATTGGTGGAAGAGTCCGCGGATGTCAAAGTGGGGGATCAGATAAACCTGGCTTGGCACCCCTTGGGCACAGATTATCTTGGGCGCGACATGTTAGCGCGCTTGATGGCCGGAGCTAGAGTTTCCCTGTTTATTGGCGTTGGTGCGCCTTTTCTATTTATTTTGTTCGGAGTGGTATTTGGGAGTATGGCTGGCTTTATTGGAGGCAGAACTGATCAACTTATGATGCGGTTTGCCGACTTCGTGGTGGCGCTACCATTCCTGCTTTTCATGATCTTGTTCAAGATCGCTTTTGGTGTTGGTCCTGGGGAAAGCGGTGTGTTTCCTATGTTGGTTGCTTTGGTGGTATTGATGTGGCCGGCTACGGCACGATTGGTTCGCGGTCAGATACTTCAAATTAGGGAGCAAGGGTATATTAGTGCCTCCCAGCTCTTGGGTGCTAAGACTAACTATTTAATTCTCCGACATATGATTCCGAACACATTGGGAGTGGTATTGGTTACCATCACATTTGCTATTCCCAATGCGATATTTATCGAAGCATTTCTTTCATTTATTGGGATGGGTGTGGCGCCTCCCACTCCATCTTGGGGCTCGATGTCCAATGAGGGCATCAAAACGATGTTAACTACGCCCCATGAACTTATTTTCCCTTCATTGTTTATTAGCATCACTGTACTGGCGCTAAACCTGCTTGGCGATGGCTTGAGAGATGCTCTGGATGCAAAGATGAGGAATACAGAATGAGTGACGCCGCAATAGCTATCGAGACATCACCGGCTCTTTTGGAAGTGAAAGATCTGGCGGTTGAGTTCGACACGTATGGGGGTGTAGTCAAAGCAGTACGTGGTGTTGGCTTCAAAGTTGAGCAGGGGAAAACATTGGCCATTGTGGGTGAATCAGGTTGTGGTAAATCAGTTACAGTGCAAAGCATGATGGGACTGATCCCCATGCCGCCAGGACGCATTACATCCGGGACTGCTCGATTGCGCGGCAGGGAAGTCCTAGGACGCAATACGATCGACGGTAAGCAGATACGTGGGGCCGAGGTAGGTATGATCTTCCAGGATCCCATGACTTCACTTAACCCTACAATGACTATCGGTGACCAGATCGCCGAACCATTGCAGGTGCATAAAGGGTACAGCTATCGACGGGCATTCGATGAGGCCATCCGGCTTTTAGAACTGAGCAAAATCCCCGAGGCAGAAAAGCGTGCCAAGCAATATCCTTTCGAGTTTTCAGGGGGGATGTTACAACGCGCTATGATCGCTATGGCCATTTCTTGCCGGCCTTCGATCCTTATTGCGGATGAACCTACTACAGCTCTTGATGTCACGATTCAGGCCCAAATTCTTGATCTGATGCATGATATGCAACGGGAAACTGGCATGGCAATTATTCTCATCACACATGATTTAGGAGTAGTGGCACGCATGGCTGATGAGGTCGCTGTAATGTATGCAGGCAAAATCGTAGAGCATGGGACAGTAAGCGACATTTTCTATAAGTCCGCCCATCCCTATACCTTGGGGTTGAAGGAAGCGATGCCCACCAACGATCCGAGTAAGCAACACGAGTTGAAACCGATTGAAGGTAGTCCGCCGGATCTGTTTTCTGCCCCAAGAGGTTGTGGCTACTGTGCCCGTTGCCCATATGCCATGCAAATTTGTGAAAAGGGGCATCCTGATAGTTTTATTGTGGGAGAGCGTCATTCTAGTTGTTGCTGGCTGCATCATGAAGACTCTACCTGCCGGCCTGAAGATTTGTATTTCAGGGACCATGGTTGATGACTGAACTAGTTGAAGCTGTTGACCTAACCCGCTATTTCGATCTTGGTCGTAATCAGCGAGTTCATGCCGTGGAAAATGTCAGTTTATCAGTTGGCGAGAGAGAGATAGTTGGCTTGGTTGGAGAGAGTGGTTCTGGCAAGACAACATTTGGTAAGACGTTGGTGGGATTGCATGCGAAATCGTCAGGTGTCGTTACGTTCAGGGGTGAAATCCTGCCTCAAAAATATCATCCGGCTGATTTCCAGCGGCTTGCGACTAAAATGCAAATGATCTTCCAGGATCCTTACTCCTCCTTAAATCCAAGGATGACGATAGGGGAGATAATTAGTGAAGGGTTGAAACTGCACACAAATTTAAGTGCGGGCTCGCTGAAGGAAAAAGTAGCAGAATGGCTCGAGCAGGTAGGGTTAAAAGCAGATCACATGTCTCGCTATCCTCACGAGTTTTCTGGCGGACAACGTCAGCGCATCGGCATTGCTCGCGCGCTCATATTGGAACCGGAGTTCGTGGTTTGCGATGAGCCCATTTCCGCCTTGGACGTGTCGGTTCAAGCACAGGTGATAAACCTGCTCGGAGAGTTAAAGGAAAGAATGGGGCTAACTCTCTTGTTTATCGCTCACGACCTATCCATGGTACGTTACGTTAGTGATCGCATGGCGGTAATGTATCTTGGATCGCTAATGGAAGTAGGTAAAGCCGACGAAGTATACTTCAGCCCTAAACACCCCTATACAGAGGTGCTTATCGGCTCTAACCCGGAGGCGGATCCTAAACTGGAGAGGAATCGTCCATCTACGACTATACAGGGAGAAATACCTTCACCTGTGAATGTGTCTCCAGGGTGTCGTTTCTCCAGCCGCTGTCCGAAAGCGATGGATCACTGCCACAAAGTCACCCCCGAGTTGATTGTTCTTAAGGATGTGGACCGTCAGGTTGCCTGCCATCTCTATACTTAATCAACGCTAGCTAACTTAGCTTAAATATTGCTTACTATTTGTAAGCAGGAATTCAAACCTTTTCCTCTAAGTCCCTTACCATATCAGTCAATGTGCGGAAATCGGTTTTGCCACTACCCATGAGCGGGAATTCTGGGATAGTAATGTATTTCTTTGGGAGGGCTATATTCGGTAGTTCGTCCGACAGCCGTTTGTTTATATCTTTAGGGTCTACAGATTGTGTAGTGGCGGCAACAATGCGCGAACCACGTTTGGCATCGGGCAATTCAATAGCGCAGCACTCAATCTCTTCAGATGTCGCCGCGTTCAGGGCTTCTTCTACCATGACCAGAGAGATCATCTCGCCCCCGATCTTCACAAACCGTTTCAAACGACCCTTGTGCCAGAGATACCCCTCCTCATCGAGAATGCCCAAGTCTCCAGTGTCGTACCAGCCGGAACTGATACGCAAGTGAGTTTCTTCCAAATCATTTAGATAACCCCTCATCACACCATCGCCTTTGACTATAATCTTGCCGATCTCTCCGAGTTTACATTCTTCACCAGTTTCGTAGTTTTCGATCTTGACCTCGACTCCAGGTATAGGAACGCCGATACTACCTGGCTTATTTGCATCGCGCGGATTTACTGAAATCACTGGCGACGTCTCTGTCGTTCCGTAACCTTCTAAGATTTCTAGATTGTGTTTCTCGCGGTAAAGGACGCGCAGCCGCTCGGAGCATTTGTCGGCGCCTGATGCGGTCAGTTGTATGCTTGCGAAATCACCTGGTTCTGATTGTTTAACATAACCCTCGAGAAACAAGGGGGTGCCGACCAACATTTGTGGTTCGTCCTCTTTAATGATCTTGACTATGGTTTTGAATTCCAACGGGTTAGCGTAAGTGATCGAAGTCATTCCAAGACACAAAGGAGTCCATAGATTGATTGTTAGTCCAAAAACGTGGAAGTAGGGGAGAACCGCTAAAAGATTGTCCATGTTATAGAGATCCATCATCTCCGAAAAAGAATCTATATTGGATAGAATATTCTTATGAGTCAGTTGTACTGCTTTGGGATCTTTTTCGCTGCCACTGGTAAAGAGAATAACTGCCTCGCTATCTAAGTCTTTTTTTCCGGAAAGCTGTATTAGCAATGTAGGAGTAAGTTTGGATTTAACAAAAGCAACTGCTTTCTCAAAATTACTCAATTCATCCATGATGTCTTCGAGGAATACCATGTCGGGAAGTTCGTCACAGCCGACTCTTTCCAATAATGGACGTGCAGTAATGATTACCTTGAAATCACATTGTTGCTGTGCATACTGGCAATTCTTTGCTGCCCCAGTGGAATAATTAATCATTACCGGGGTAATCCCCCCCATAAGGGCTCCTACGATAGCCAAGGCTCCTCCGGAGGAGGTAGGCAACATAATTCCAATGCGGCCCCGTTCTAATTTTTGAAAACGGCGTGCAAGGATTAACGAAGCCAACAGGGCGCGTCCATAGGTAACATCGCGACCAGTCGTGCGGTCGATTATTGCCATCTTGTCAGGTTGTTTCTTGGCGGATTCAATGAAGCGATGCTGAAGCATTTCGATATCTTATCTCAAAACCGGTCGCTTGGAACAGAACTGCGCTGGTGATAGAGTGGCCAATCAATTAATAAGAAACCCACAAGAAATGATTTATAAGGGAAGTTGCCACTGTGGCGTGGTCCAGTTCGAAGTAGAAGCGCCTAAACATATCGAAGTAGAGAATTGTAACTGCTCGATTTGTAGCATGGCCGGTTATTTGCATCTCATTGTGGCCAAGGGGGATTTCACGTTACTGTCGGGTGAATCAAGCCTTCAGACCTATACCTTCAACACAGGAGTCGCAAAGCATTACTTCTGCAGGACCTGTGGTGTAAAGCCATTCTATATTCCCCGCTCGAATCCGGATGGTGTGGATGTTAATGTCAATTGCCTGGCTGAATTTCCGTCAGACATGACAATCGTTGAATTCGATGGCCGAAATTGGGAAAAACACGCTCACAGGCTTGCTCATAAGACTAAGCTAGTCTAAACGCTGTTGTTGGAATGTAAAAACAGATGTTGAGTGTATTCCTCAAAAACTTAAACCAGGTTTGGTTATGCCTCGTTGCCATTGTGTTGGTGTCGCTACTGATATTTCCAGACTGGCTGAGCCGGGATTCCATTTCCGAGCTTCTCAACAATTTTGGTACGATGGCGTTGATTGTATATATCGTCCTCTCTTTGACGCGATCGTTGTTGATGATCCCCTGTACTCCGTTTGTACTGGCCGGGGCTATTTCCTTCCCTCAGTGGCCACTGATAGTGTTTGTAATTTCTTTTACTGGAATTGTGTTAGGCGCTTTCCTTGTATACAGTTTTCCTTCTTTTGGTAATTACGATGAATTTTTAGAGGAAAAATACCCGGCAAAAATCGCCGCACTAAAAGAAAAAATGCAGGGCAAATATGCTTTTGCCATAGTTGCCGGTTGGTCTTTTTTTCCACTCGTTCCTACAGATGTAATCTGTTATGTGGCTGGAATTGCAAAAATGTCTTTCAAGAAAATGGTAATGGCTCTACTGATCGGCGAAATACCCCTTGTAACAACATATATATTTCTTGGAGTCGAAATTGGCGAGTGGCTGAGGACATGACCATGCGATATCCGGCTAAATTTGATGGTCTCCTTACTAAAGCGTAAACTTGCAAATCCTTCTAGGCGGAATGTCTACGGACAAACTCTTTGATTAAATGCATTTACCGGAGGACAGCATGTCACTACGAATAAATGATATAGCTCCAAATTTCGACGCGCAGACAACGCACGGTGAAATCAATTTTCATGAATGGCTGGGTGATAAATGGGGCGTTTTATTTTCACATCCCAAAGATTTTACGCCTGTCTGTACAACTGAATTGGGTTACATGGCTGGATTGGAAGAGGAATTTGCTGAAAGAAATTGCAAAATAATAGGGTTAAGCGTTGACGCAGTTGAGAATCACAACGAATGGGCTAAGGACATCGAACAAACCCAGGGGCATGCTGTGAACTTTCCCATGATTGGAGATAGTCATCTAGAGGTGGCCAAGTTATACAACATGCTACCCGCTGATGAGCCCGGCTCTTCTGAAGGAAGGAGCGCCGCTAACAATGCTACTGTGCGTTCGGTATTTATCATCGGGCCGGATAAGACCATCAAACTGATGTTGACTTACCCGATGACAACAGGACGAAACTTCGATGAGATTCTGCGGGTACTGGATTCAATGCAGCTCACTGCTAAACATAAGGTAGCAACACCGGTTAACTGGCAGCGGGGCGAAGACGTGATTATCGTACCAACGGTATCCGACGAAGAGGCTGAGAAAATGTTTCCTGACGGCTTCAACAAGATTAAACCCTACCTGCGTACAGTCAAGCAGCCTGCTGAATAAGAGCCTGGAAAAAGGCCAAGGCGCACTGTTTAGCCTTCCTAGGTTTGTTGCTAGTCAAAAAGTCAGAGTCGATAAGACGGTAGCCACCTGTGATTCTTTTGGTCTGTATTAACCGATCACTCGCACGGTTGTGCGAGAGTGCATCAATGAATGTGGTGATTTGTTTTGCCGCGATGTCGGTAGCAACTGTTAGTACTTTAGGAGCTGGGGTTTGGGCAATAGCCGCGCCACTGGCGCTGATTGCTATCAATGTCATAGCAAAAATCCACATTGGAGTGGATCCTGAGTTATTCGGTTAAGGGTATTCGATTGTCAGGATCCGGTCTAAAAATCAGATAGCTTAAATCCGTTTCCAATTCGCTGAACCAATGTGGAGTGTGACCAGGGATAATGATGACATCTCCAGGCAACACGCGACGGCTTACCCCATCTTCAATAGCTGTCCCTCGCACCCAGTTCTCGTTTTGCTGAAGCGCGTCGGTCATGACACCTCCCGTAACAAGTGTCGCATAGCCACTGATTATGTAATATATCTCGGTGGTATTGACCTGGTGTAGATTAGAACCTCCTGGAGACTCCTTAGGACGGAATACTCCGTAGACGCCCACACGATAATTACCGGTAACCTCAACGTTCTTGATGGGACGATCGCTGACACGGTCACGGGGAAGCGCATCAATAAACTTAGTAATTTCTTCCGCGGTGACATCGGTAGCAATAGGAGGTATAGCGGGTGCTGGAGTTTGTGCAAACGAATAAGTGACAAAACCAAGCAAGACAAATAGGCTAGCGAACTTGTTCATTATTATCGCTCCTTTAGTTGGAATTTAATTTAAAGGCAACCAGTTCCGGGCTGTATTCTCTATCCCCTATGGCGACTGTTATATACTGCTCACCTTCATAGAGGTAACTGATAGGTGGGCTGGTTGTCCCAGCCTCTAGTTCAACTTCCCATACTATCGAGCCATCGGTCTTGTCATAGGCTCTGAACATCGGTCCTCCGCTGTTGGTAGCTATTTCCACTGGCATTTCACGTGGAATTCTGCCCCCAGGGCGTTGGTTGGTAAATCCCTCACCGATAAATAACAATGTTTTAGTCAGCAGAGGAGTTGGTCTGCCAGGAGCGCCCAATTGGCCAAGGTTGAGGTGCGCAATCGCCGGATTGTCACGGGGGCCATCTCCATTCGGAACCATCCATACGTGGTCACCAGTGTTCATGTTGATCGCTGTGATTCGGCCATAGGGCGGCTTAAACAGAGGCAACCCTTGAGGTCCGCCAACCCAGCGCCTTGATCCCTTGGTGTAAGCTAGGTTGGTGACCTCCGGGTCACCTGGCAACAGATCGGCTACAAAAGGCGAGGTGATAGAGGGTATATATAGGTAGCCGGTTTCTGGATCAAAGGCAGCTCCCTGAACATCCGCTCCACCCTGAGAACCGGGCAGCTGGATAGTCCCTTGCGTCCCATTTTCAGTTCTAACCGATGGAGGAGTGAACATGGGGCCGGTCACATAGTTATTGAAAATCTCCAGGGCTTCAGCAAAAATTTCCGGGGTAAAATCGATCAAATTATCTACTGTTGCACCCTGTCTATCGAACGCGGCCGGTTTGGTAGGAAATGGTTGAGTAGGTGAAGTCACCTCGCCCGGTACGGTCGATTGGGGCACCTGCCGTTCCTCAATATCCCAGACGGGCTCGCCGGTTTCTCGATCAAATACGAAAGCGAAAGCTTGCTTAGTTAGCTGGGTAACTGCCTTGATTTCCCGACCGTCCACGGTAATGTCCATCAGGATCGGTGCCGCGGGAGGGTCGTAATCCCAAAGGCCATGGTGGACTGTTTGGAAATGCCAGATGCGTTGACCGGTTTCTACATCAACTGCCACGATACTTTGACTAAATAGGTTGTCGCCAACACGGTGGCCACCATACATATCATTAGTTGATGACGTAATGGGCATGTAAACCATGCCTAGTTCCTCATCAGCACTGAATAATGACCAGACTGGCGCATGCCCGGTATAGGACCAAGACCGGTCTTGCCAGGTATCGGTCCCGAACTGCCCCTCCTGAGGGATCGTATTGTATGTCCATAAAATTTCGCCAGTGCGTACATCGAAAGCATGTACATCACCTCGGTACGCTTCCTTGTTGTCGAAGGTATCTGACATGGACTGCCCAATAAGCACAGTGTCACGCACAACCATTGGAGCGCCACCCCAGCGGAACCGAGTAAATTCCGGGGGCATTAACTGTAAATCAACACGGCCGTTCACCCCGAAATCGGGAAATAGCTCTCCGGTCTGGGCATTGAGCGCATACAGATAGATACCCCGCTGCACTAGGATTCGTTCATCGGTGCCATCACTCCAGTAAGCGACGCCACGAGTTGGAGCGCCGGGCAAACCCTCTAAACCGCCCGCTGGTTCTTGCACCCAGATTGTTTCACCATTACCTGGATTATAGGCCTCTACAAGACCAAGCCCGTTGGTTATATAAGCTACATTGTTCTTGATTACTGGAGCAGCATTCCACGTTGTGGAGTAACGCTGGTTTGGGTTCATTTCCAGGTAATAGCCGTCAACGGCGGGTCTGCGCCAGATAATTTCCAATTCATTTACATTTGTTGCATCTATCTGAGCCAACGAAGTGTATTTAGTGCTGCTTATATCGGCGCCGTAGGCCTGCCACTCACCCTCCTGCGCTCCTAGGCCAGCCGGTGCATATATTGGTTCCGGCAAGACTGCTATTTCGATATCCGGTTCATTGTCGGATGAGTTACCTTCCTGTTGAGGTTCGCATCCAGCGAGGAAAATAATACTGGCTGTTGTGAAGATTTTTGCCAGCCTAGGGGTGGCTGTTGTTCTTTTTCGCCTTGACATGCTTGGAACTCCGTAATTCGCTGAGGATCCGATTCTAACCAATATTCGCCTGCTTAAAAAAGTGCTTAAAGTCGCAGAAGGCCTAACATATTGAAACTTCGGGCGGATCGGCATAATCTTTGACCAAGAGTCTAGTTTCTATTGTAGGCATAAAGCTACTATAACCGACTGGCGTCATTGATAAAATTGGTTTTCTAACGAGAACCATCCAAACTTTTGTCACCGCTTTCGCAGCTAGGTTGTTTCCATCTAAAGAGGTAAAACGACATGTCCTTTAATCCTTATCTTACCCGCAGAAAATGCTTGACGGCACTTGTAACCACGGCAGCTCTTCCTTATTCAAACCTCTTTGGGGCAGCCGAGAACAAGATGCGGGGGGCATTAATGATCCTCAGTACTCCCTACACCCTCGCAGATGAGGTGGATTACCAAGACCTGGCAAGGGAAGTGGATTTTTGTGGGCGCTGCGGTGTGCAAGGCGTGGTTTGGCCGCAAAACTCGAGCGAGCAACGCTATCTGAGTAAAGAGGAACGTATTCGGGGTTTCGAGGTGCTGGCGGAAAGTAATCGAGGAACAGGTATGGCACTAGTGCTAGGTGTTCAAGCAGACGACACAGCCGGCATGCTGGAATATGCCCGTATTGCCGAGTCACTGAATCCGGATGGAATGATCGCGATACCGCCCACTACAGCTAATTCTTTGGATGACATTTACGCTTATTATGCAGCCTTATGTGAGATTACTGACCGGCCAATTTTTGTACAGACCAGTGGCGGGCCCGATATCGAGCTGACTATAGACTTCTTGGTCAAGCTAGCCAGCGATATGCCCCAGTGTGGTTATATCAAGGAAGAATATGGCAGGGTGCATGAACGCATGTTAGCTCTTCAGAAATACCAACCGGATCCGATCAGAAGTGTGTTTGGGGCTACCTTGGGTAGGGGTTGGCTTTACGAGATGAGGATTGGTACCGATGGAGTAATGACTGGTGGAGCAATGTATGCTGATGTCTATGCAAAGCTGTGGGAATTAAATCAATTGGGCAGGGAAGAGGAGTTACGTGATTGCTACAGTCGGCTATTACTGATCCAAAATCTGGATAATCTGATACCGGGTGTAAGGCTTTATGTAATGAAGAAGCGTGGAGTATTCAAAACAACGGCTTCACGTCGAGGAGATTACAGCTTCTCGCCGAAACAGATCGAGGAAATCGAGTATCGCCTTGAAGCGCTGAAACCTTACTTGATTGCTTGAATCGCTAGTCGAGTAGATTATAGGCTTAACCCTTTCCGCATGCGTCGACATTTATGGTTCATTGCCGGCAAGCTTTTGGCCTAGAGTTCTAGTAACTTGGTTATTGCAAGCAATGGGACAAACTATCTTGAGCCTCTTCTACTGCGCCCCTAATTTAATAATGCTACGCTATCTGACATGACAACTGATCATGATCACACTGAGCCGCCCCCCGATATCGAACTCCGAGTAAAAGCTCTTGAGAGCTTGTTGGTAGATAAAGGTCTGGTCATTCCGGACACTCTTAATACTATTATTGATACCTATGAGCATCGAATCGGTCCCCGAAATGGTGCACATGTTATCGCCAAGGCCTGGGCCGAGCCGGAATTTAAGAAGGCACTCATGGATAACGCCACTGAGGCGGTGGCGAAACTCGGGTATCTGGGCCGCCAGGGCGAACACCTTCAAGTGGTGGAAAACACGATCGATGTCCACAACTTGGTCGTCTGCACGCTTTGCTCTTGCTATCCTTGGACTGTGCTCGGACTACCACCTGTGTGGTACAAGTCTGCTCCCTATCGATCCCGCGCAGTAAGCAATCCTCGCTCTGTCCTTACCGAGTTTGGAACCAAGCTAGATTTGGGGGTTAAGATACGCGTGTGGGATTCTACTTCTGAAATAAGGTACTTAGTACTGCCTATGAGGCCTCCAGAAACGGAAGGCTGGACTATAGAGCAACTAGGGGAGCTTGTAACTCGTAATTCAATGATAGGTGTCGAGCAGGTCAAAGTCCCAGATGGAGATAGCTGATGCAGGGAGCTCATGATCTTGGAGGCAAACACGGACTGGGATTTATAAAACCAGAGCCAGAGAACGAAGAGCCGGTTTTCCATACGGATTGGGAACGGAAGGTCTTTGGATTGACCATGGCGGCCGGAATGTTGGGGAAATGGAACATTGATGAATCCCGTTATTCCCGAGAGTGTCAGCACCCTATCGATTATCTCAGCCATTCCTATTACCAAAACTGGTTGGCGGGGTTAACGAAGTTACTGATTGAGAAAGATCTGATTAGCGAGGAAGAACTGAAAGCTAATAGCGTCAGCCCGTCTGCCACCTTGCATGGCGAACTCAGAGTACCATCACCGCAGGACGCAGAGAAAATCCTGACATCAGGAGGTTCCTCTTTGTTGGGGTCAGCTAAGGAGCAGGCCTTTTCTATTGGAGATAGCGTCAGAGTTCGAAAAAACCACACTGCTGGACACACTCGGGCTCCCTCCTATGTACAGGGCTCAACTGGTACGATCTTCAAATGCTCCGGTTGTCACGTTTTTCCTGATACACATGCTAAGGGGATAGAAGGGGGCGAACATCTCTATACCGTGTGTTTCACGGGCCAATCTTTATGGGGGATTCCGGCCAGCAATTCAGAAGTGCTGATTGACCTCTGGGAACCTTATCTGGAGGCTGCCGAATGACAAAGCAGCTTTTCCCACAGCAGCCAGGTGATAAGGAGGGTCCCGTCTTCAACGCTCCCTGGGAAGCCCAGGCTTTCAGTCTGGTCCTAGCTTTACATGAGCAGGGGTTATTTGCTTGGAAAGAATGGACTAGTGAGCTGAGCCAGGCGATCGGTCGGGCTCAGACATCCGGTGATCCTGATCTGGGAAATACTTATTACCAGCACTGGTTATATGCTCTCGAAAAGCTGGTTACGCTAAAAGGGTTATCTGATCCCCACGAAATTGACGAAAGAACAGCCAATTGGCGCAAAGCCTATCTCAATACGCCCCACGGCAGCCCCGTTGAGTTAAGTGCTAATAAAGGATAAATGTTGCGATTGTTTACAATTCACTATGACCTGGTTTGGCCGAGGAAGGAATGTTACTGCTTGCTCTCGGCCTATGTAGCGATTTTACTTCCTGATTTTTAGCTATCGCTGAGGTGGATACCAATTACTTCTGCGATACTCGATACCGCTTCCCTCGAGTTCCTTTTCGAAAAGATCAAGGCTTTGTGCAACGGTTAATCCTCCTGGCAATTCGGGGCTGATAAAGTCTGGATTATCCAGCTGCCGGGCCCAGCCTTGGTCGTAGTGATATGTATAGACGACGTCGGGGTTAAGAATCTTTGTACACTCGGCCGCCGCTGAGGGGGTCATCCGACCGCGGGGTATATTCATAGGCATGAAAGCGACGTCGATTCCTGCAAGCGCCTTAACTTCGTCAACACACTCGGTGACTCCTGCAAAAAATAACCGTTTCCCTCCAAGAGTTACAACGTAACCATTAGCGTCTCCTTTTGGGTGTTCGGGAGCGCCAGGAATAATGTCGTATGCAGCGATCGCTTCAATAGTGACGCCCGACAAGACAATAGTGTCACCATTAGCCATCACAATCCCGTCCGGGATTTGTGAGAAACCATTCGTTGCAATAACCACACTCGTATTGCTTAGGCTGAGTTTTTCGATAGCATCCGCATCCAGGTGATGACCGGGACTGTCTGTGACAAGAATCAGCTGAGCAGACATAGCGTTGCTTAAGCCGATAATGCCCCAGGGATCGATCTGCACAATGGTGTCTAGGTATTCCACCTGCACACTGGAATGAACCAGTGGGGTAATCAGAATTTCTCCCTTTTCGGCCGGGAAGCTATCGGCAATTGCGGGCGTTGCCAAGGACCAGTAAACGGTGAAAACCACTAGTAGAATTCGAGGAGTAGTGTTGAAGGTAGTTTGGATACTATTAAGTGACACGTGCATTTGGTTCCTTAGCTCATCGTTTTATAAGATTCGGGTTAGCAGTATAAGCTGTTACTTTTCCGCTTGGGAATAGACAGTTGGTAATTATCGTATGCTTGCTTTAAGGGCCGAAAATTTGAGCCCTGTAATATCCCGTGTCCTGACCTAAATAGGCTTGCACCTAGCATCCAGAGGCGGATATAGTGGGAATAGACATCAACTAATTGATATTTGCAGCGAATGAGGAGCTACCCCATGCGCGACAAGAGAAAACAGGGCAGAAATTCCGGAGCGATACCGGAACAAGACTCTGACGTTAAATATTTTAACCCTGAATCACAATCCCGGCGTGACTTTTTGGAAGGCACAGGGGCTACCGTGGTTGCTGGTGCAGCAGCGACAGCACTTGGCATTCCTGCAGCCAGTGCCCAGCAAACGGGCAGTATTTCCGCCAGAACAGCAATCACCCTGGTTGTTAATGGTGCTCGCCACAGTGTCGAAGTGGAAGATCGCTGGACCCTTGCCGAGCTATTACGTGATCGCCTGGATCTGACAGGTACGAAGATTGGATGTAATCGCAGCGAATGTGGAGCGTGCACTGTCCTGATGAACGATCAGCCAGTGTACTCCTGCAGTCAATTGGCGGTGTGGGCGGATGGAGCCTCTATCCAGACTGTTGAGGGGCTTGCCCGAAACGGCCAGCTATCCCCGGTCCAGGAGGCTTTTGTTGAAAACAACGGTCCTCAATGTGGATTTTGCACACCGGGTCAACTGATGACTGCTACGGCACTTCTAAATAGTAATCCCAGTCCGAATTCAGTAGAGGTGAGGGAGGCAATGGTAGGAAATCTTTGCCGCTGTTCTAACTACAACGCTATCGTTGAAGCGGTTGTGGCTGCTGGAGAAGGGGAGAACCAGGGAGGTGTCGTATGACAGAAGTTACACGCGAAGGCCTTGAGCCATTATCGACTATAGGCAACAGTACAAATCGTATTGATGCGGTTGAGAGGGTCACCGGTGAAGCCAAGTTTACCCGGGATTGGAAATTGCCGGGCATGTTATATGGACGCGTTCTGCGCAGCCCTTATCCGCACGCTCGCATTGTAAGTATCGATACCCGCGAGGCCGCTCGTCTGCCTGGCGTGCAAGCCATTATCACTAGCGAAGATGCCCAGGTGGTTTGGGGGGCAGGTTCCGTTAATGGTGGACGGCAATACAATGACCCGACCAAGGAAGCTACTCTGCATCGTCGTTATATCTTTAACAACCCGGTTCGTTTTGTGGGCGATTCAGTGGCCGCTGTCGCAGCTACAGACCGTCACATTGCGGAAGAAGCTTTGTCCCTTATCGAAGTTGAGTACGAAGAGTTGCCATTTGTGCTGGAACCCGAAGAGGCTCTGGAAGATGGAGCGCCTCAAATTTGGCCAGAGGGCAATTTGTGCCCGGATTTCGGTGGAAATATAGACCCTATGATTTCCGATGTCGGAGATGTTGACGCAGGGTTTAACGAGTCTGATCAGATATTTGAAGAAAGGTACGAGACGGGATTTATTCATAATGCCCAGATGGAACCTCGTTGCTCGTTAGCGAGCTGGGAAGGCGAGAAGCTCACGCTATACACTCCCTCACAGGGTATCTCCAACTGTCGTCATGACACTGCTCGAGATCTTGGTCTGGAAGATCATCAGGTTCGTGTCATTTCTAAGTACATGGGAGGCGGTTTTGGCAACAAAAATCAAAACCAGGACGCTGATCTTGTCGCAGCGACACTTTCCCGGAGATCCGGCACTCCTGTTATGTTGGAGTTTTCGCGTCGGGAAGATTGGTTAGGTGTTCATGGGCGCTGGCCCACCGTGCAGTATTACAAGGTCGGCGTGAAAGACGATGGAACCGTCACGGCGATGCAGATGCGTGCCTACAGTGGAATGGGACCTTACCGCAAGAATTCAGGTGGCATCAGTGGAATGGATGCCTATGCCTGCCCCAATCGGTACAGAGAAATTAACCCGGTCTATACCAATCGCACGACCTCCGGAAACTTCCGAGCGCCGTCTGAGCCCCACGGCTTTTATGGTGTAGAAAGTATGATGGATGAGGTCGCGTACAAGCTCGGCATGGATCCGGTGGAGTTCACCCTCAAGAACATGCGTCGGCCTACCGAAGACAGACCGTTTACTAACTATTCGTTAGATGAGGTCATAGAAACCGGTGCTCGACAGTTTAATTGGCAGGCACGCCGGCGCGTGACTCCCGGTTCCGATGAAGGTCCGATCAAGCGCGGAGCAGGATTCTCCTTCATGATGTTCCGATCGGGACTCGGAACCAGCAGTGCCATCGTGCGAGTGAATGCTAATGAAGAGTACACTCTCTTTGTAGGCGTTACTGATATCGGCCCAGGCGCTAAGACGACGATGGGCATGATTGCAGCTGAAGCACTCGGTGTTCCTTTGTCTCAGGTTGAAGTCGTATCTGGTGATACTGATCGCTGTCCATATTCTGTTGGGGAATCCGGTAGTCGCACCACTATCATGACGGGATATGCTGTTGTGCAGGCCGCTGAGAATCTCAAACAGCAGATTGTCTCTCGGGGGATGCCGGCAGGAAGGGATGTGCTTATAGGCTCCGCCACCCCGACCCCGAGTACTGATGGAAAAACCCGTCAATGTTTCGGAGCTCACTTCGTCGAAGTCGAAGTGGATAGCCGTGTTGGTTCCACCCGGATTCTTAAATATACGACGGTGCATGAATCGGGACGTATCATCAACCCGACTACAGCCAGAGACCAGATTCGCGGTGCCACCATCCAGGGTATCGGGCAGGCGCTGTACGAAAATCTGCTCTATGACGATGCCACCGGTCAGCCATTAACGCCGGGCTACTATCGGGCACGGCATTTGACTCACCTGGATATCCCTGACATTGAAGTTCATTTCATTGAAGTGGACGATGGGTACGGACCATTTGGGGCAAAAACCGCCGGAGAGGCTGGCATCATCTTGGCACCAGCAGCGGTTGCCAACGCCATCGCCAATGCAACGGGCAAACGCATGACCTCATTGCCTATAACTAGAGACAAGATTCTGGGGGCAATGGCATGAAATCACTGACTAATATCAATGCTCGTAGTATTCCTGATGCCATTCAGGCTGCACAGCAAGCCATTGCAGAGGGCAACCGGATAGCTTTTTCCGGTGGTGGTACTGATCTTTTGCAACAACTAAAGGATGGCACTGATCTGGCAGACGTAATCATTAATCTCCGGAACGTCGAGGACGCCCGCTCGGTCGTTTCTAGTGGCGCCGATATATCGATTGGTGGTTTGATCACACTGACTGAGTTGGCTGAAAATCCATTAATCATCTCCGGATTAACGGCAATCGCTCAAGCGGCGGCTAGTGTCGGTACACCGCAGATTCGCAACGTGGGTACTTTGGCGGGAAATGTTACCCAGCGGCCCTGGTGCTGGTACTATCGCAATGGCTTCAACTGTTTCAAGGCGGGGGGTGATCAGTGTTTTTCTGTAAATGGAGAGAATGGTCAGCACGCCATTTTTGGTGGCGGACCTAGTTATATCGTTCATCCCTCCGACGTCGCTCCGGCGCTGGTTGCTTTCAATGCAGTGTTCACTGTATCTGGTCCGACTGGGGATCGTGAACTGTCATCGGAAGAATTCTTTGTATTGCCAATCACTAATCCCGAACGTGAGAACTCGCTAATGGAGGGAGAACTGCTAACAGGGGTAAGAATTCCAGCAGTTTCAGCGAATACTTTCAGCACCTACTATAAAGTGATGGATCGCGAGGCGTGGACTCATGCAGAAGTCGGTGTCGCCACAGTTATTCAGCGGGATGGGAATCAAGTGCAGAACGCCAACGTCGTGTTAACCGGTGTTGCTCCGATTCCATGGCATGTGCAGGCAGTTGAAGATTTTCTGACTGGGAAACAGAT
>Ga0207962_1000012_pt1 | contig 54031 bp, 48 predicted proteins | sample Knorr_S15_td_AAI_FD_185603 | JGI IMG/M metagenome (GOLD analysis project Ga0207962, IMG submission 185603) | Marine microbial communities from Southern Atlantic Ocean transect - Knorr_S15_td_AAIW_ad_750m_LV_A (SPAdes) (version 2) | ecosystem: Environmental > Aquatic > Marine > Oceanic | place... | reverse complement strand
TATCCCTTGAGGATATGGATTTGGTGGAGATTAATGAGGCATTTGCAGCTCAGTATAAGTCAGTCGAAAAGGAATTAGGGCTCGATCCTGAAAAAACAAATGTGAACGGGGGCGCTATTGCGCTCACTCACCCACTTGCAGCCTCAGGTGCCCGGATCACGATTCACCTCTTGCATGAACTACGTCGTCGAGGTGGAAAGTTCGGGCTTGGTTCCGCGTGTATCGGAGGGGGACAGGGTGCTGCCATCGTGCTCGAAGTAAGTTGACTCATAAGCTCTAGCTCAATACGAAAGGGTTTTGGAGGGGTTCTTACAGAGAGCTAGTAATGCTCCTGAGAATGAATCTTTATAGAGAACGGAGGGAAGTCTTGGACATCAGAAGAGTCGGTGTGGTGGGATGCGGGCTGATGGGAAGCGGAATCGCTGAAGTGGCTGCCAAGAGCGGATTCGATGTCATGGTTCGGGAAGTTGATGATGAGGTAGTGGAAAGGGGTAAGTACCGGATCAGACAATCCATGGACCGGGCAGTAGAAAAAGAGAAAATGACGCTTACAGAGCAAGAGGCCGCTTGGGATCACCTCCACTTCACGGCTGAAGTGTCCGAGCTTGAAAGTGCAGACATAGTAGTTGAGGCGATTATCGAGAATCTGGATGCCAAGGCCAAACTCTTCCAAGAGCTGGACATACTTTGTCCTGAGCACACAATTTTCGCATCAAATACAAGTTCTCTAACGGTTACTGATATTGCGGCAGCTACCTCTAGAGCAGACCGTTTCGTCGGCCTCCATTTCTTCAATCCTGTACCGGTCATGAGGCTTGTGGAAGTTGTTAGGACAATCGCTACGAGCCAGGAGACGGTAGACCGTGCGGTGCAGTTCTCAAAAGCTCTTGGCAAAGTGCCGATTGCGGCGAAGGATAATTCAGGTTTCGTCGTAAACCTTCTGCTGGTGCCTTATCTACTGGATGCCATACGGCAACTCGAGCATGGAGTGGCGACTGTTGAGGATATTGACGCGGCCATGGCCCTTGGGCTTGGGTATCCGATGGGCCCATTCATACTCTGCGACTTTGTTGGGATAGATACGCTGCACCAGATCAGTGAGATCATGTTCGATGAGTACAGGGATCCGCGATATGCACCACCCCCACTACTAAAACGAATTGTGACGATGGGAAGGTTTGGTCGGAAAAGTGGGAAGGGGTTTTATGACTGGTCTGGCGAAAAACCCATAGCGCTACCCGTTTAACCCAGCCAGCTCTGCTGGGCTGGTTAGAAAGAGAAGTTAGCGCTTATTACGACGTTGTCGGCGACGTTCGCGACGGATTGCCGCTTCCCGTTTGCGCTTCCTTTGTGCGCTAGGCTTCTCATAATACCGTCGTTTCCGTAACTCAGAATAGAGCCCAGATCTTTGCACTTTCCTCTTAAAGCGGCGAAGTGCCCGCTCGAGGCTTTCATTATCCTGTACGACTACTTCCAAGGAGATCACATTCCTTTGCTGTTAAACCAGAAAAACAGAGCCCAAAAGTCTATAATCGGATCCCTGCGACGGCAACGGGATCATAAGGCATTTTCAGTTTAGGGCAATCGTCCTTCCCTGTGTAATGTGTGAGTATATAGGCGGTATGCCTCCGGATGGGCAAGGAAGTCTCTAGCCCAGCTCTGAAAGTCTGGCAATGGCAACAATCGTTCGATATGGTCCACAACCATCATGGCGAATTGGACGCGGTCTTTTGATAAGAAATCAATACTTTCTCCTGCCAAGATCTCATCGACAGTACCCTCGAAATTGTCTGGGGTAATAAGGCTTATGAAGTGTGAAACCTGGTCTAACCTGTATGAGCTATACATAGATCGTAGGCGATCTAGCTCTATCTCGTTTGGAGGCACAGTCTCATCTGTAGCCCAATCTCCTGCGATGTCCTGAGAATTTTTCTGCAGTAATCTCCGGAATTGCCCACGAAGCTGCTGTCCAACAAGACCATCCGGACTTCGTGTGTTCAGCACTGAGTCAAGTAGCCCTGCCAACAGAGGCTTCCCTAATCCTCTCGCTTTCTCATGGATTTCTGCCTCGGAAGATTCGATGAAGATGTCAGTTGTCCGGATTTCGTCCTCACTGAGTTCGCTATACCCGGGGCGGAAAGAGAAATACCCCCGCCACTCTCCTGCCTGAGTAACAAATGTCACGAGAAAACAGGCCCAGGATTCATCCTCCTTCTGGATGAAGGCGACTGATCGTCTACGTTCGCTGAGTGTCATCTTGATCGATACATGTCGGCTGCCCGAAGATGTTAGAGACAAAGTATCAGAGCAAGAAATATTTGTCTGTCCTAAGCTACGAGAGCTAAACTATTTCTTGCGGATGATGTCAAAGGATTGTTATCGTTAGGGCCGATACCACTATCAAGTTTCGGCAAGAGTTTTGCTGTTACTGAGATTACGTTCTTGATGCGATGGGAATCTAACCCGGCCTACAAGGCCGGGTTTCTTTTCCAATAAAACTACTGAGTGGTCCTATGGATCTGACAACTCATATACAGGCACGGCCCGAGGCTATGGGGGATGTCCCGGGAATCTGTCAACTACCGCTCACACGAGCTGTCGTGCAATACCGCGAACTGCATGAAATGGATACACCAGGTGGTCGGATCGAAGACATTGGGCTTGCGCTAGTTGTAGAAGGACACCAGGCCGGCTCAGCTGAGGTTCTCGATCTTGGCAGTGGTCGGATAAAAGTACTTGATCTTAGCACTGAGTTAGTTGTACTGGATTGGGTGTACGAACCTACCCTTGGGTACGTTACAGAACTAATCACAGAAGCTGCGAAGACAAAACAGGATGAACCTCTTCGCAGTTATGCCTATAAGCTCGGCTTAAGAGTTTTAGAAAGAGTTGGTTTTGGCCCGCTTACAAGGCCGACTCTGCTCCGGATCGGATATCGTGATATTTGTCGTGATTTTGATCTGCACGAAGGAACGTCAATCAGATTTGTTCTCGGCCCCGGCCGGATCACCCGCGCATACCTGAATTATGATGCGTGTGCGCTATCTTTCAAGACAGCCTTTACTGAGCCAGATGCTCCGCTAGAACATGCTTTGTTGGATGCTTTCAATTCAGCTGAAGTCCGTCGTTTCGAGATAATTTCTGAGGCTGACTCTATCGAATACCAGGTTCGCTTGGCCTTACCAACAACCTTTATGGAGACCCGCGCGAGTCTCGGGGCCATGAGGCGTGGTCTAGCTGCTCTCATGGCGCGCTTTGAGCCTGACCGCTTTGAGTCTGTGGGCTACCTGATGGATACGTTTGGTCAGCGAGAAACTCTCGCGGGACTTCGCGTACGAGACCCCCAAGCTCGGTCAGTGGAGATTGGTCACCGGTTGTTATCAGCACTCACTGTGCATTAACGAGCTAGACATACGACCAGACACTCTGTGGCAGTTAAGCTCGAGCCATTTGTGAGGTCCTGGAGGCCAATGTTCAGTTTAGGTGACCCGTGACTGACTAATCGTGCCTTTTGTAGGGATGTCATGTTCAATGATAACACGCTTGGCAGATGACGGATGAGTGCTCGATGACCTCTCCAAATATGGAACTGAAAGCATTCTTTTGTTGAACTTTGTAAAAGTCCATTTTTTGCAAAAAATTGGTGCATCGTTTCATATAATGTGCGTTGGATCCCAGTGAGCAAACTCCGTGAGCCACTTAGACTTCCGCGAATGAAATGAATAAGAGGTTAAGCTGCGATCGTGTTTAGGAACACCTGGTTTCTAAAAAGTATAGAATTCCTAAGTCATTGTAATACAACGACTTAGGAATTAGTATTTTTTGTGTAGTTTAGGTAACAAAGGGGTTGCGCGTCCCTTCAAGTAACCTTAATGTGACTCTCGTTACTGAGGATGTCGACACCCTCCTACCGTAGCCATCGCGTGTCCGATCCGCGATATGCGGTACCGTATAAATCCGTGATTTTTTACTGTCACCTTGGGTGAGGTGCGTCTATGTGGGAAACGTGTTCCGTTCAGTTGAAGGTGCGCTTGCCGCGGGATATTGCTGAGCAGGCCAAAGAAGCTCAGGAAACCGATCCAGAGTTCCTGAGTCGGGTGGTCCTGTACGGAATGACACGACGTTCGATTTACCGACACTTGCGTGATCAAAACCACGCCGAGGACAGCCAGCCCTTACGAGAGAGACTGTAAGTAGTTCCGTAAGAGCCCACGGACCGGTACCTTTCGCCAAGAAAGCCCTTTGCAGGTAGGAATCTTTCATAAGCGGCAGTCTGGCAGTTCTTCATGTCCAACGGGAGGGTGGCCTTGGGCGCACTCGAGAGAGGCTCAGAAGAGCCACTTGAGGTTCTGCGCGCTAAGTACCTCGATTACTGCTCAGCCCAGGTTGCAGATCTCCTTCTCTATCTGACCCCAGATGAGATTTACCTCTTAGCTCAGAGGGCCTATCGTGAAGAAAGCGACGAGGGTGAGCTTTCCTATGTGGAGATGGTTCAGAGTGCAACTGATTGGCTATCCCAGAAGGTGGCTCTCCCACCGTTTGAGGTCTGGCTAGAAGATTACCAGGCTCATCCAGAAAGCTATGCTGAGTACTTTATAGGTCTATGGAAATCCGAGGCCGAAATGAGTTTAGACGACTGACTCATCGCACTCTGAGGGAAACATTAGGCTGATGTCTAGTACAGTTTACTCAGTGAGGATCACTGTCGGAGATTAGGCACTGATTAGTTTCAGGAAAATATCTGGCTCTGTCACACCTCTAGGGATCTACTCCTAGAATGGAAGATCATCTATCGGTTCTGTGCTTCCAGACTCAGAGCTGCTAGTGGCACCTTCGCCTTCTGGCCCACCACCACCACCATAGTTGCCACCACCTGTCGATCCCAGCATGACCATTTCATTAACTACGATGTCAGTCCAGTAGCGAGTGACACCCTGGTCGTCCTGGGTTTGGGAGTACTCGATTCGTCCCTCAACAAAGAGTCGGTCTCCTTTCTTAACGTATTGTTCAACTACATCCACGACACGACCGAAGAAAGTCAACCGATGCCACTCAGTTTTCTCTTGCTGCTCTCCACTCCGATCAGACCAAGTGCGATTTGTGGCCATGGAAAGCTTGGCGACACGTGCACCTGAGGCAGTTGCCCTGATTTCAGGATCGTTACCGATATTTCCAATCAACATGATCTTATTTAGCGATCGGCTCATGAGTACTCCTTGGTCGGATTGACACCCGATCAAGACTGAAGAAATGGACTGGAACGGAGGAAGGGGTCTCCCTATACTCCGCTGATGAGGGCTAAAATAATAAGGACTTTGAGCCTGTTTTTCCATCGCTGGCGAGTTTGGTAGCCAGGTACATGATCGCACTGAAGAAAACGTCCTATTACGAGCGCTCTAGATAGCCACGTTCGGGGTAGTTTTGGTTAGGCGAAACCGTTAATTTTTTATATGCGCTACGGGATCCCTCCAGTCGCTCGTTCGTGCGTCTGAGCGGGCTTACACTCCACCACTTCCGTAACCTCGGAAGTCAGGACTTGGAGTTTCCGCCTGAGGGCGTCGCGTTAATCGGTGACAATGCCCAGGGGAAGTCAAATTTCCTTGAAGCAATCTACTATTTAGAGACGTTTAGGTCGTTTCGTGGTGCCCGCGATGAACAGCTTGTCGGATTTGATAACGAACTATTTCGGGTGACTGGGACTATGCAGGCGACGGATGAAGAATGCGGGACCGAAGTCGTAACAGCTGCCTTTGAGCGGAATGGCAAGCGTAAGAAAGTTTCGGTTAATGGTGACGAGCCGGAGCGATTAGGAGACGCGCTGGGTCGGCTTGCTGCCGTTGTGTTCTCTCCCCGTGATACCCAGTTAGTGAGTGGTGGACCAAAGGAACGCCGTCGCTTTCTTGACATCATCCTCTCCTTAAGTCAGCCAGGGTACTTGGCCGCGATTCAAGATTACAGGAAGACACTTCACCAGAGGAATGTATCCTTGAAATCTGGCCAGCCACCATCCGTAGTCATGGCTTGGGATAGTGGGCTCGTTAAGTTAGGTGCCAGCGTGATTCAGGCTCGGAGAGAATGGCTCAACCTCCGTTGCGAGGCTTTTAGCGATTACTATGCTAGAGTTTCAGGCGGAGTCACGGCACGCATCACATATGCACCCAGCCTATCACTGACTGGAGTGGCTTCAGAGCAAGGGATTGCCGAGGCATTTAGGGACGCCTTGTCTGTCACAGCGGAACGTGAGCGGCGAGTTGGCGCAACGGTCGTAGGGCCCCACAGGGATGACATCCAGCTACAGTTGGATAACGGAGGGTCTCCGCTCGATTTACGACAATACGGGTCAGGTGGACAGCGTCGAACTGCTGCGCTTGCCCTGCGGCTTGTAGAGGCAAAGAGCATCCGTGAGTCGAGGTGCAAGCAGCCGCTTGTTTTGTTGGACGATGTTTTTGCCGAGTTCGACAGTGGCCGAAGCGAGCGAGTGCTTGAGTTGATGGAGGCTGAGGAAACTGGACAAGTGGTGCTCACTGCCCCGAGAGAAGAACAAGTGCGAATCCACAGTGATTCTTTGCCTCGGTGGCGTATAAAAGCTGGGGTCGTAACCACATGAACCACAGTCGGGGACCAGTCCAGGTCGGCTCACTAGTTTCAGGTGTGCTTGAGCAGCATGGAGTCAAAGACCAGATCAAGCGCATGACCATACTAAAACTTTGGCCGGAGATAGTTGGCGAACATGTTGCCGCAGTCACGCAGGCTAGGAGTGTTTCGGAGCGGACACTTTTTGTTGAAGTGCGTACGAGCGCCTGGCTGATGGAGCTCAACATGATGAAGGCTGATTTTTTGACCGAAGTGAATCGACACCTAGAAGAGGCGCCCCTAAGGCGGATCATTTTTGTTCTTGGGGAAAGTACATAGAGGCTAACTGACCGCGATCAATACTCACGGAGCGGACATGGCAGACAAGAAAAAGCAGAAGAAGGAAGAATACACCGCTGGTCAGATCCAGGTGCTCAAGGGTCTTGAGGCTGTCAGAAAACGCCCGGGGATGTATATCGGGACAACCTCTTCAAGAGGTCTTCATCACCTCGTTTATGAGGTGGTGGATAATTCGATTGATGAAGCCATGGCCGGACACTGCACACACGTCAAAGTGACAGTTCATGAAGGGAATTCGGTCACGGTAGAGGACAATGGACGAGGGATCCCGGTGGATATCCACCCTACCGAGAAGGTACCAGGTGTGGAACTCGCCATGACGACGCTCCATGCCGGCGGGAAGTTCGACAAGAACACCTATAAGGTGTCGGGTGGCCTCCACGGAGTAGGGGTGAGCGTGGTGAATGCCTTGTCCGAGTACCTTGAGGTTGAAATTCGGCGTGATGGCAAGAAATACCATCAACGCTACGAGCAAGGTGTTAAGACCAAGGAGCTTGAAGAGCAGGGGAAGGCAAAGGGTACTGGCACGCTTGTGACTTTCAAGCCTGACTCTGAGATCATGACTGATCTTGAGTATTCGTTCGAGGTGCTCTCTAACCGCCTGCGGGAGCTAGCATTCTTAAACAAAAGCCTAAAGATCACGCTCACGGACGAGCGCAATGGTGGTGCCTCTGAAGCATACTACTACGAGGGTGGCATAGCGGAGTACGTGGAATTCTTACGCGGTAGCCGACAAGCACTCCATGACAAGGTTTGTTACTTCGAGACCTCGAGGCCTGAGGCTGAGGCTGAGATCGAACTCGCACTCCAGTACAACCAGGGCTTTAGTGAGAACACCCATACGTTCGTGAACAATATCAATACCCACGAAGGTGGAATGCACCTGACGGGACTAAAGTCCGCCCTCACGCGTACGATCAACGACTATGCGAGGCGGAATAACATTTTTAAGAAGGATGAAAGCTTATCGGGTGAAGATGTCCGTGAGGGACTAACCTGTGTCCTCAGCCTGAGGGTTATGGAACCTCAGTTTGAGGGTCAAACCAAGACCAAGCTGGGCAACAGTGAACTGAGGGGCGCGGTTGAGGCGGCTGTGAACGAGCACCTGTCGATCTTCCTCGATGAAAATCCGAAGGCAGTCAAGTCGATTATCGATAAGTCGCTTCAGGCTGCCCGTGCCCGTGAAGCAGCTCGTAAGGCTCGCGATCTGACTCGCAAGAAGAGTGCGCTGGAGGGTGGCGTGCTTCCGGGCAAGCTTGCTGACTGCTCAATCTCGGATCCGTCCCTCTGTGAACTCTATCTCGTTGAGGGAGATTCTGCCGGAGGGTCAGCCAAACAAGGGCGGGATCGCGGATATCAGGCGATTCTGCCACTCAAGGGTAAGATTCTTAACGTCGAGCGACTCCAGGGGCGAATCGATAAGGTGCTCTCTAACATTGAGATTCGGGCGATCATTACCGCTATCGGTGGGGGCATTGGAGAAGAGTTTGATCTTGAGAATGTGCGTTACCACAAAGTGGTTATTATGACAGACGCGGATGTAGACGGTGCCCACATCAGGACTTTGCTGCTCACATTCTTTTTCCGCCACATGCAAGAACTGATAGAGGCCGGCTACATATATATTGCTCAGCCGCCTCTCTTTAGAGTGCATAAAGGTAAGAGCGACCACTACGCGTACTCTGACCAAGAGCGTGATGAGTATATAAAACGACTTGGTGGTAAAAATGGGGAGACCAAGGGAATCAATATCCAGCGCTATAAAGGCTTGGGTGAGATGAATCCTAGCCAACTTTGGAATACCACGATGGATCCGGAATCACGCACCATGCAAAGGGTGGAAATCGATCAAGCGGCCTATACCGATAAACTTTTCCAGAGGCTCATGGGAGACGATGTCGAACCTCGCCGGGCGTTCATCGAGAAAAATGCCAAATACGTCAAGAACCTGGACGTTTGACCGGTTAGCCTGACTTCCGGGAAAAACCGCCGCCTCTCTATAATTTTTTCTTAGTTCTTGATCATAAAGTGCTAGATCGGCTCAAGCTCAGCTCTGAGTGGAACCGTTTGTACGTGACACTCGTCAGCGGTCACCACAACATCAGTTTGAACCCACGTGTGGTATCCTGAACGTGCGACGGTAACGATATAGGTTCCGGCTCGCTCTGGGGCACCCACTAACATCGAATTGTCTTCGATACCAACTATACTTTCGAAATAGGCACCTTCATTTAGAGTCATTGTAGCACCAGCAGCACTTGGGTTTCCACTTTCGGCGTTGACAACCTCCATTTGGATCCCAAAACGCAACTCTTTGGTGCACATGACAGGGCCGGTGCTACCATCACATCCGGTTAAGATGCCAAGTAACAGAATTGTTGAAAGACAATTCCTCATCATTCAATCACGTGTTGTTGAACCCTTAACCGATTGCACATGCAAGCTGCTGATCAGTTGTTAGTCGCAACGGCTCCCATCGCATCTAACACGGCGTGGACAACATCTGTAAATGCTCCCCCGCGAATCCAGCGACAGACGATCACCAAATCATTCTGTGGGTCGACATAGATTAGATTTGACCCCGCTCCGGTGTGTGTCCACGTGTACTCGGGTGCATTGGAGTAGCGACGCTGGCCAGTATTAAGAGAGAAGTTCATGAAGCCGTAGGACTGGTTCGCATCCCCGGGCGTTGTTGCCATGTTGATCCACTCCTCCGAGATCAATTGGCGGCCGTCCCAGTTGCCCTTGTGCATAGTTAGCAAACCGAACCTGGCTTGATCAAAGGCGCTCAGCATCATCCCCCCTCCCCAGTGGCCTCCTCCACTTACTGCTTGAATCCGGCGCCCGTCCAGAGTGATCCATGAGTTGTCGTAACCGTGCCAGCGCCATGTGGGTGACGCCCCAATCGGATCCATAACGTATTCACGTAGCACGTCGGGAAGAGGTCTTCTCCAGACGCTTGTTGCTGCGAGCGCAAGTAGGTTCACCCGGGTGTCGTTGTATTCATACATCGTGCCCGGCTCGAAGCGGGCCCGAGTTCCCCAGGTTGTCCGGTCATTATCGGGTCGATCCGCCCACTCGGGCTTCCCCCACAAGGTGCCTTCCCAATCGCTGGTCTGACGCAAGAGATCATCCCAGGTGATCTTACGGTTGTGCTCTGATTCGAACAGCAGCTTGGGTCTACGGCCTGCTTCGTCGCCCGGCTCTCCGTCCCCCTCTTCCAAGACGATGGGCGCCACGTATGGCCGAGCCAGATCATGTATGTCCGCAATCATCCCCCGATCGTATGCCAGCCCCACTGAGGTCGACAAAAAACTTTTCGACACGCTGAATGTTTGATCGACCTTATGCGGGTCACCCCATTCAGCGATTATGTAGCCCTTGTGCACGATCACTCCCGTTTGAGGTCCACGGATCGTGAAGGGGCCGACGGGCTCTCCGTGTGGCTCGCGCCCAAACGTCATTTGGTGGTTGAATGCCAAATCTCGTGGTGAGTTCGATTCTCCAGCCACTGCAAGTTCAATGGCCTGTTGAATCTTAGCTGGATCAAATCCGGCTTCCTCCGGGCTCTTTCGTTCCCAATCAAGATTTTGACCAGGCCAGTACGTTTGTGCAGATGCTAAATCGGTGGCGAGCAGTAATGTTGCGAATGCCAGCAGAACCCGTGGGGTTGTAGATGGATGTCGAGACATGTAGGACCTCTGATGTAATCTGCGAAAGAGATTTTTGAACTGATCGGCTTTTGTGAAGGGTAGGGGGTCACAGCGGTGTACGCTACGGCCTCCCATCGCTAACAATTTCCATCTATCTTGGCGAATATCCCTACCGACTTGCCTTGTCGAAAATAATTGCAAGACACCTTTGATCGTCGCCCATGAGCATATGAGTGTCACGTCCGGCTCCAGCACACCTCATCTAATCCATGCTTTAGGCTCGGAAGCTGACCGGAACCCGATTGCACGAAAGCTTATCATAGTTCCTACGTTTGGAATGGGTCGTGAGTTGTTGCGCCGCCTATCCCTAGAGCGCATTGGTTGGGCAGGATTTGAGATCACGACCCCACATACCTTGGCGCTTCAACTGGCACGCCTAGGCTTGGATCGCGAATCCTTGAGGACCCTGGATGCATTTGAGCAACAATCCCTCCTCGACGAAGCCCTAGATCTTTGTATCTCTTCGGGAGATGCTGCGCTAGGAAATCTCAGTGAAGGAGTAGGTCTCCGTGAGAAGGTCTATGGAGCTGTATCAGCGCTGCGTATGGCGGGCATCGAAGCCAGCGCCCTAGAGTCAGCTCGACTCACGACTCTTTCGAAGCGCTTGTTTTTGTTACAGATGCTCAAGCACTACGAAAGGCTGCTCTACGAGCGTCGGCAAGCCGATAGTGCACTGATTTTCCAACTTGCGTTAGACGCGTTGGAGACAGAGGGAAACCAGTTACCGTCACTGCTGGGAGCGGACAGGCTGGTCCTTACGCCTGGATTAACAACGAGAGGGCTTACTGGCCGACTACTAGCTGGCCTACAGACCCGGGGCGCCTCAGTTCTCGAGACCGACCCGGTAGTGGGTATCGATATCCCTGACGGGATTCTCTGGAATCGCCATACCGGCCCGGAATGGCACTCATATCTACACGCCCCTGCTGATTTGCCTGCTGATGTTACCGGTCCAGAAGTGGAGATATTTCGGGCTGCCTCGATTACCGATGAGCTTCGGGAAGTTCTGCGAAGAATCGTGGAGCGGGAACTACGCTGGGATGAAGTGGAGATCATCGCTACCGAGCCCGCCAAGTATGGGTCTGCCCTCCATTCTATTTCGACTCAACTTGGGATCCCAGTCACTTATGCCATGGGTTTGCCGATCGAGAGGACCCGTACGGGCCGTGTTGTAAAAGCATATCTGGATTGGATTGAAGAGGGCTTCCAAGCGGACCTGATACGGGGCCTTCTCGAAGCCGGTGATCTGCGACCGAGACAAGCTCAGGACGGTCCCTCGGCATTGGATCTTGCTCGTCGTTTTCGCTCTCTACGAATCGGTTGGGGTCGCGAGCGATATTTTACCCAGATCCGTTCAGCAATCGACGGTATAGAGTGGCTGAGGCCGAGAAGATTAGAGTCAGAGCAGGACTTTGAGCAGCGTTGCAAGAAGACACGAAACGAGTTGGAAGCCCTGCGCGGAATCCTTTTCCCACCGCTAAAAGCTACACCGAGAGTACCTGATCGTTTTGGCCAAGATGGAAGGCCGGTCTCTCCTGCGGAGCTTGCACAGGGGCTTCGCTCATTCTTGAGACGGGTCCCCATTGTTGAAGGACCGGATAGCAGTGCACACAAGGAGATCGATGAATTCCTCGAGCGAATAGAGGCCACACTGCAGAGGCGGACAAACTTTCGGGCAGCGGTGACCATTCTCAGGCGTCGCCTCAGAGTCCATGTGCAAGCTTATGGGTTGGGGGTATCCGAAAACTCCGGTGAGTCTAGGACTACGGCGTCTTCGGGCGGCCATCTCCATTTATCGGATCTTGAGCACGGGGGAGTCACTGGGAGACGAGCGGTATTCTTCGTGGGTGCTGATACGGAGCATTTGCCGGGCAAAATCACTCAGGACCCGGTTCTGGTTGACGGAGACCGCCGCATATTGGGTGCGGGACTTCCTACCTCGACAGAATTGCTACGAGAGCGTGTATTCTCACTCGCTGCCCTGATCGCCCGTCTGAAGTGTGCTCATCTGACCATGAGCTATACGGCCTGGGACGCTGTTCAGTCTCAGGTAGTAGGCCCCTCGACGACGTTACTACAGTTGCTTCGGCTTTCGCAGTCTAAACCCCATTTGACTTTCAAAGATCTAGACCAGGCTTTGGGTGATATCATTTGCCGAGTCCCCAAATCTGGTCGCCCACTGTTGGACGTAGATGATATCTGGCTATCTGAACTAGGATCAGGTGAAGTGATGCGGCGCGGTGAGCAGAGCGTCCTGGAAGCTTTTCCCGGGTTGAACGCGGGAGTCACGAAAGAGCGTGAGCGAGGTGGTGAGCCAGGGTACGTGCAGGGTGCCATTGTCCCCAGGCCATCTGCTCTGGATCCGAGGCGAAACGAGGACATCGTGCTATCCCCGAGTCGGCTTGAGGGCCTAGGGACATGTCCACTCAGGTATCTGCACTCGTCGGTGCTTCGCTTGATACCACCGGATGATTACGAATTCAATCCGGATCGGTGGCTTGATCCTCGCAGAAAAGGACGACTACTCCACGAGGTTTTCGAACATACCCTATCTAAAGCGAGAGAAAGCAATGTGGCACATGGCGACAGGGCCTTTGAAAAACTCGCACTTGAAAGACTCCATTTCGAAGTGGAGCAGGCGAAAAAGGAAGTACCTGCGCCAGGAGAAGATGCAGTCAACCGGGAACTCGCCGGCCTTGAGGATGACGTGCGATCCTTTGTCAGAATGGTGAGGAAGGAGGGAGCGCCATGGGAGGAGCTTGAGTTCGGCTTTGGGATGGGTGGTGAGGCACCCGTGTCGATCGAAGTCGAAGGTGGTTCCATCCAGCTTCGGGGTATGATCGACCGGTTGGATTGTCCGGGCGGTGATTTGGAACTAGAGGGGATTCGGGTCATCGATTATAAGACTGGCCGTAATACTCGCGATTTCAGGGACGGGACGGGTGTATTCAATGGTGGTCGCCGTCTCCAGCTTGGCCTTTACGCGCTTGCAGTTGAGGAGCGCCTTAGTCGACAGGTCGAGACGGGCGAGTATCACTATCCGACGCGTGGTGGCCAAAACGAGCTTTTTTCATTCCAAGGGGATCAGTTAGTAGAAGGGATTGGCTCACTGGTGGGTCATATGCTTCAGGGAGTGGCAGAGGGGTATTTCATTCCGACCGAGAATAAAGAAGACTGCAGCTACTGCGACTACTCTGAAGTGTGCAGAGTCGAAAAATCTGACTACGGTGGTGTTACATCGTCGCCTCTCGCAGAGTGGTCCGAAAAACACTTGAAGGATCCTGCTCTCACTCCTCTCAAGAAGATTCGTGAGTTCGAAAAGGTTCGCGAGTCCGAAGATGATGGCTAAGCCAGAGGCGGAATATTGCCTTCGAGGATTGTCTTGAGGATAACTGGGTCGAGATTTCCACCAGATACAACCGCGACCACTTTACCGTTCCCGGCCATTCCTGTCAGAGCCGCGGCAACTGAGGCGCCTCCAGCCCCCTCGGCTACCAGATGAGCTTGAGAGACCAGGGCTTGGATGGCCTGGCAGATCTCTTTCACAGAGACGACGATAGACCCATCGAGTAGTGATGACGCCATCGGCCACATCTCAGGAAGAACGCCCTTGCCTCCGATTCCATCGATAAATGTTGGAGTTCTCTCTACCTCGACGGCTCCACCTGCTTCAAGAGAGGCCGCAAGCGGTGCCGCTGTTTCCACTTCTGCCGCAAACACTTGAATATCCGACCGCAATGCTTTCAGAGCTGAGGCTATACCACAAGAGAGGCCCCCACCTCCGTAGGGCACGATGACAGCGTCCACGTCGGGAAGCTCTTCAATTACCTCAAGGGCGACAGTTCCATTGCCTGCGATTACCGCGGGGTCACTCACCGGGTGCACGAAGAAGCCTTCTTCAAGGGGGTGTCCGTGATCGCGGATGACGGACCACCACTCATCGAACGGCACCGGTACGGCGGTGGCCCCTAATCGTGCAATGGCTGTGAGTTTGGTTTCGGGCGCGGTTTCCGGGACTATCACGCGACACGGAATGCCACGCTGTTGAGCATTAAACGCGACTCCCTGTGCCATGTTTCCTGCACTGCCGGTGTAGACGCCTCGCTGCAATTCATCCTGATCTGCGAGTGCCATCGCGTTCGCTGCTCCTCTGATCTTGAAGGACCCGATCGGCTGTAGACATTCCGCTTTCAACCAAATCTCACACGGAGCATCCGGTATATTCAGTGGGAGTAAAGGAGTCTTGATCGCAATTCCTGCAATCCGATTCCTGGCTTCTTCGATAGAGGTGAGCGGTATCGGAGCTATCGGATCCATAGCTTCGCCTCACTGTTACAGTTCATCTAATCCGCACTCCTAGTCGAATAGGGAGTTCATGCTAACGACGGCCACCAAAACTCTTCAACCGCAATAATAAGATGCCGTGGCGTTGATGACCCGAGGCGTGTAGCCTCCCGTATGACTTTGCACCTCACAACTGAAGAGCGGGCGCTCCTCGCAGGCGATCATGGAGAGGCGGTCTCCCTAGCGATGCGAATTCTTGTCTCCGCATCAGAACTGCTTGGTGCACAAGCTCTTATTCGTGTTACCTCTGCGCATATAGATGGCTGCCTCCACCACGGAGACGGAGGTGTCGAATTTGCGGAAAAATTGGTGGCCACTGGTGGGCAAGTTGCTGTCCCGACCACCTTGAATGTTGGTGCATTGGACCTTCTGCATCCAGGTACAGTGAGGGCGGACCCATCGAAACTTGCAATGGCGCGCAGGCAGATGGACGCCTACGTCTCGATTGGTGCCGAGCCGACATTTACTTGCGCCCCATACCAGATCGGACACCAACCAGCGTTTGGTGAACAAGTGGCATGGGGAGAGTCGAACGCAATCGCGTTTGCCAACTCGGTGCTTGGAGCACGCACAGAGCGATATGGGGATTTCCTGGACGCGTGCTGTGCTCTGGCGGGACGAGCACCGTTACACGGCCTGCACATCGGACAGAACCGCCAAGCCACCGTTGTAGTTGATGCGACAAATGTGCCGGATGCGCTGAAAGATCAGGACGTATTCTACCCGGTATTGGGAAGTTGGTTGGGGCTTGAGGTGGGCAGAGAGGTTTCGGTCATTATCGGCTTGCCGTCGACAGTCAGCAGGGACCAGCTCAAGGCACTAGGGGCTTCGGCTGCATCAACGGGCGCCGTGGCACTATTCCATGTCGCGGGAGTGACACCAGAGGCGCCAAGCCTGGATGCAGTGGTGAGCAAGACCCAGTCGGTAGATCGAATCAAGCTTACGGCTGATATGGTGAAAGGAGCCCTAAAACGCTTATCGACTACTGATACCGTAGAGCGGATCGACGCAGTGGCGGTGGGTAGCCCCCATTTCTCGATCACAGAATTTGAGGCCTTACTTACCCTCGTGCGTGGTCGGCGTATGGCCGTTCCATTCTATGCCTGCACCGCTCGTGCTACCCTCCAGGAGCTTGAGGTGAGGGGTGACTTGCTCCAGCTCCAGGAGGCAGGCGTAGAGATCGTTGCAGATACCTGCGTCGTCGTAACTCCAATATTGAGGGAGAGTGGGGGGGTCTTGATGACGAATTCGGGCAAGTTCGCTCATTACGCACCATCGAACACCGGATACGAGGTCGTATACGGGAGCCTTGAGGACTGCGTTGAATCAGCCGCCACTGGTTTAGTGACTCGAACAGAGGCGATCTGGTCTTGGTAGAGGGGCGTGTGCTTATACCGGGTAACGCTGAAGGACGGTTACTCAGACTTCAGGCCCCTATCAGCCTTTGGGGTGGTATTGACCCGATGAGCGGGGTAGTGATAGATCCGCGGCATCCTGACCATGGAGTAAGTATCAGGGGGGCCGTTCTAGCTATGCCTGGAGCGGTGGGATCAAGTTCCTCAAGCGCGGTCATGCTCGAATTGCTCCGGGAAGATAACGCACCCGCAGCGATACTCATGGCGAGTGCGGATGCGATTCTAGCTATCGGAATTCTTGTCAGCGTAGAGCTGGGGTACCCAACGTGCCCTGTCCTTGAAGTTGAACTGAGCGCACTCGATGGTACTCCTCAAGGCACATTACTCAGGGTAACCTCAGAGGGTCGGGTTATAAGGCCTTAGTTAAAGCCTATTCTTCCTCCGTCCAGCTCTTCATAAGTCTTGGTAGACGGTGGGCGCACTCGCTGCAGTCGCATAGCCACAGCTTCCGTCTCACGCATGACCCGGAGAAGGTTCTCACCTGCGAGTTTGGAGAGCTCTTGGTCTGTCCACCCTCTGCGTGCCAACTCCATGAACAGAGCAGGGAAGGTCGAAACATCTTCCAAGCCTTCCACATACGTGGGGATTCCGTCGAAGTCCGAGCCTATGCCAACATGATTGATTCCAGCAACTGTGCGGATGTGTTCTATATGGTCAGCGACGTCCGAGATGCTCGCGACGGAATCGTCGACACTGATATACGGTGGATAGAAGACCTGCATCACGACCCCACCATTCTCGGTGAGCCGCCTCAGGATAGAATCGGGAACATTGCGGGGATGGTCAGCAAGTGCCTGTGCGCCCGCATGGGAGAAAATGACCGGCGCTTCTGCGAGGTCGAGAGCATCACTCATAGTTGCCGGCGATGTATGAGCTAAATCGACAAGCATACCCATTCGGTTCATTTCCCTGACGACCTCTTCACCGAAAGGCGAGAGCCCATCATTGATAACTTCATCGGTACTGGAATCTGCCCAATCGGTATTAGAAAAATGTGTCAGGCCCATATAGCGGACACCAGCGCGGTAGAATGCTCTTAGGGCACCAAGCGAGTTTTCAATAACATGTCCACCCTCTATACCCAATAACGAAGCGATTTTGCCTGCCCCAAAGACGCGTTGGATATCGGATGCGCTGCCCGCAAACTCGAGTTCGTCTGGATACGTCTCAAAGATCCGGTGAGCAATATCGATTTGTTCTAGCTGTTGCTTTGCTGGTGCCGGGTCCTCGACGTTCACGTGCACTGACCAAAACTGAGCACCCACCAAACCCTGGCGTAGCCTCGGAATGTCGGTATCACCGCTGGTGGCCTGTCTCAGATCGTATAAGCCCACATCACCTTCAGGTGTCTGAATATCCCGGATCTGTCCCGGAAGGTCATTGTGCCCGTCGATAAGGGGTACCTGGGATAGGATCCGCTCGATTCGTTGCGTGAGAGTCTCCTGGGCGCTTGCCGGCATGAGATTGGGTGAGAGGGCGATCAGGGATAGTACGAGGATTGGTACCTGCTTGAGCACGTGCATAGGATCTCCTCCTGGTGGTCGGGAAAAGTGATCTCCGTTCCGTGTCTGTGCCAGGCTGGAAGATATTGGTCACTTTCCCGGCGGTATCCGGGCACCCAGATTTGCGCGATGACTGACTCTGGTGAGAAAAAAGTCACGGAACCGGCGGACAGTTCTGCACGGTCGCAGATCAAAGAGGACCTCGAAACCAATCTTCTGGTCGAGGCTGGTGCGGGTTCAGGCAAGACCAGGGCACTGATTGACCGCATGGTAGCACTTGTCTCGGAAGGTAGGGTATTGGTGAACGAGATCGCCGCTGTCACGTTCACGAGGAAGGCTGCTACCGAGCTGCGTGACCGCTTCCAGGAACGTCTTGAGCGCTTGACTCGCGATGAAGGCTCGGACTCCGATGATATCGATCGGGAACGGCTGGTTTCGGCACTCGATGATATCGATCAGGTCTTTATCGGGACGATTCATGCCTTCTGTGCAAGGCTGCTTCGCGAGTATCCATTGGAAGTAGGCCTGGATCCAACATTCGAGCAGATACCTGCCGACGAACGAGTCAGGTTCGAGAGTGATTTTTGGGACCGATATCTCGAGAGGTTGGTTCGCGAAGACGACCCAATCTTGAGTGAACTAAGTAACGTAAATCTCAATCCTTCTCATATGCGTGATCTCTTCCGCGAAGTCGTGAAACATCCTGATGTGGTGTTCCCGCATGACACCGTAGAGACCATATCAGTCTCCGAAATGCCTGGTCTTCGTGATGAGTTGGAAGATATCGTCGAAAGAGGTTGGGAGTTGATCCCGAGAGAAGAGCCAGAGATGGGCTGGGATAAGCTTCAGAAAGTTATTCGTCACCTCCACTACACCCATGAAGTCACCGGATGGGATGAACCCGACACTTTATTGGACGCCCTCACCAAGCTTTGTTCGCCGCCTGAGATCAACATCGTCCAAAACAGATGGAGGGACCGAGGGTTGGCTGTGGAGTTTAGGGATCGAGTCCGAGAGTTCGCTGATAAGAATGCACTAGCGAAACGGGGGGCAGAATTTCAAAACGCCCATCGTTATCAGCTTGCTATGCGCATTGCGATCAGAGGGGCACAGGAATTCGCAGATTATCGCCGAAGGATCGGGCGGCTCGATTATCAGGACCTGCTCAGGCTGTCAGCGGAGTTGCTTAGGCGGAGTACGGATGCGCGGTCCCAGCTCGGGGATAAATATCGGAGGATCCTGGTCGATGAATTCCAGGACACGGATCCCTTACAGACGGAAATTCTTTTTCTTCTTACCTCAGAACCCGGAGTTGGCGGGGAGGCGGCAGAAGGAGACTGGCGACGGGATGATCCGCGGCCCGGAGCGCTATTCTTAGTTGGTGATCCGAAACAAAGCATTTACCGCTTCCGGCGTGCTGATATCAGCCTCTACAGTTTCGTAAAGGATCGCTTTGCAGACTTCGGGTCAGTTCTGACACTCACCATGAATTTCCGGTCACGCTCACCGATTACCGATTTTGTTAATGATGTATTCGGCAAGGGTGGCTTGTTCCCGGAGGAAGGGAGCGAGGAGCAAGCCCCGTTTCAGCCTCTGAATACCTGGCTGAGTAAGTCGAGTGCAGCCGATGGGGTGTATTGGTATGAAATAGGTCAGCAGGACCGTAATAATCGGAAGTTGATCGCCGAGGAGGACGCTGCCCGTCTGGCAACATGGATCAAGGGTCGACTCAGCACAGGCGAGCCGCGTGTAGCGGGTGATTTCATGATCCTAACGCGGGACACAAAGCAACTCAGTGTCTATGCGCATGCGCTAGAAGAATGGGGACTCCCGGTCCAGGTTACTGGCGCGGGAGTCAGCGCTGAGAAAGAGATTCAAGAGCTTCAAGTGCTCCTCGAATGTATGATCGATCCCGGAAATCCGATCAAGGTCGTAGCAGTTTTGGTAGGACTGTTCTTCGGTATCGACTACGAGCAAATGCTACAACACAAAGAGGACGGAGGGCACTTCGATGTGATGGAGGTTCATTCCATTGGCCATCCAATGGTGATCGAAGCTCTGAACAAGCTGAACAGTTGGTGGCGGGCGACTGCCACGTCACCGGCAGACATCTTTATATCCGAAGTGATTAGCGAGTTAGGGGTCCTGCCTTACGCAGCAGCGGGAGAATTGGGCGCGCTAAGAGCTGGCGCCCTCGTGTATGCGCTCGAAATCGTTCAGGCTACCACATTAGCCGGTGACGCATCACTACCCGGTGTTTTGAGGGCGCTGAGGTCGGCTTTTGCAGGGTCTCGGGTTGAGGCCCCACTCGAACCAGGGCGTTCAGGGGTGATTCGCCTGATGAACTTGCACCAGGCCAAGGGTCTCGAGGCTAAAGTGGTTGTTCTCGCAGACCCTGCTGGAGCCCGATCCCGGAAGCCAAAGCTCTATGTTCATCGGGAGGAAGATGGCACAGCCTCGGGTTATCTGAAGGTGATGCGTGGGTCTCGAACTTTAGCCACTGCTCCTGCCTGGGACGATCACGAAAAAACTGAAAAACGCTTTCAGGATGCGGAGGAAGTGAGGCTCCTCTATGTGGCTGTCACCAGAGCACAGAGTGAACTCTGGGTCGCACGGTATCCCTATAATGAGCAGTCACCGTGGCTTGAGCTCGATCCGATGCTGGAAAAACTGGATTCTGAGGGTCGGCCCATGACCGCTGATGAACCAGAGCCACGAGCGGAAACCTCTCTTAAGAAGGAGCTGATCGAGCGAGATGGTAAGGCAGCGGCTGATAGGCTAAGCAGGTCGGCCAAGCCTTCATTCGAGTATAGGTCTGTCACCCGAATCGTGAAGAAGGATGAAGTTGTCTCGGAAGAGCTTGTGGCTACTGAGTCTGATGAAGATGACCGAGAAGAGATCTCCCGGGGGTTTTCTTGGGGCAGCGTTGTTCACGGTGCCCTGGCGGCAGCCGCAGTTGATCCTCCACTTGAGCTTCTTAGGACTACGTGCCGAGACCTTCTGCGAGAATATCAGCGTCCGCTCGATGATCTAGGAGAGCCGATCGAGCTTACCGAACTCCTTCAGGCGGTAGAAGCCGTGCGTGCCTCTGAACTTTGGACCCGAGCACAGGAAGCCGACAAGATGATGGTTGAGGTGCCGTTTGCCGTGCAGCACGAAGGAATCCAAGCCGTCGGTGATTCTGAAGGCTCAAAGAGTAGGGAGCAGTCTGCCTCAGGATCCCTGACTGCTAGACAGATGGATATTTTTTCAACTACAGAGAATCCCAGAATGGGTGATGAACCCTCTGTTGAGGAGGAAGAAGCTCTACTACAGGTGATTGAAGGGGTGATTGATCTGGCGTTCAGGGAAGACGGTGGTTGGGTGATTGCCGACTACAAGACCGACCTGGGCACAGATCCGGATTTTAGTTCTCGACTCAAAGCTTACCGTCAGCAAGTCGACCTTTATGCAGATGCCTGGGCCCGATTGACAGGGGATCCCGTAAAGGAGCGAATATTATTCTTTACCGCTCAGGATAGAGTGGAGTCTTGGTGAACTGAGAGCGCCACAGCGCGGTGCCATGTCCCTAGGGTTATTATGCTTCCTCAGACTTGATTATTGAGGTATACGTGGCTGACCCATCGGCGATGAAGACACACAACCAATGCTTTCCGGAGGACTGATGACGAAGGGGCTGAGGTTAAACGCAGGTCGAATGATGTTCTTGGTTGGAATAATTATCGGGTTCAGTTCCAGCCCAGTGAGGTTGGACGCACAGGTCATACCCCGCACTCGGCTTGTTTTGTTAGGGACAGGGACGCCCAATGCGGACCCAGAACGGTCAGGTCCCGCGACCGCAGTAGTGGTTGATAATCGTGCCTACCTCATTGATGCTGGGGCCGGCATTGTTCGCCGCGCGGCCCTGGCAGCACGCGAGAAGGATATGCTTGCGCTCTCAGTATCGGGCCTGAACCATGTCTTCATTACACACTTGCATTCCGATCATACTGTTGGTCTTCCAGATTTGCTTTACAGCCCTTGGGTGCTCGATCGTCCCGATCCTCTAAATGTTTTCGGGCCTCCAGGGATACAGCGGATGATGAGTGGCATAGCGGAAGCGTGGGCTGACGACATCTCCATCCGGCTCGACGGGCTCGAACCGCGGGGCGCGAATCGCGACGGGTACAGTCCGAATACTCATGAGATCGAGCCGGGGCTTGTCTACGAAGACGAACTCGTTCGCGTGTATGCGATTCCAGTGAAACATGGGTCTTGGCAGTACTCTTATGGCTACCGTTTCGAGGGACCCGATCGGACGATAGTGATTAGTGGTGATGCGGCGCCGAGTGAGTCTCTGGTAGAAGCGTGTAATGGCTGTGACATCCTTCTACACGAGGTCTACAGTGCCGAACGTTTTACTACACGACCGCCAGAATGGCAGGCTTACCACACGCAATTCCACACCTCAACGACTGAGCTTGCTGATATCGCCAATCGCTCTAGGCCGGGTATGCTGGTGCTTTATCACCACCTGTTTTGGGGTACGGACGATGAGGGGCTCGTTAACGAGATTCGTGCGGCCGGATATAATGGCCCACTAGCATCCGGGAAGGATCTGGACGTGTATTAAGAAAGACTCTGTTGATAGCTAGAGGATCTCTTGATTGCTTTTTTTAGCTACCTAACCCACTCGTAATTATCCCCAATGGACTGCTTTCCGAAATGAGTATTTTCCAGACAATTCATGAGCGTCGCTCCATCAAGGCGTTTACGGCGCGAACCGTAACGCGAGAGGAGATTGAGCAATTACTTGAGTCTGTAGTTCAAGCTCCGAACCATCGAATGACTGAGCCATGGAGATTCTATGTGCTTGGCCCTAAAGCTCGTTATGCGTACGGTGCTGCTTTGGGTAAACGAAAGGCGAAGAGAGTAGAGGATTCTGGGGCGGCGGAGGCTGTGATTCTCAAGGTCGCTAATGCACATGAAGCGCTCCCCTGCATGATTGCGAGCACCTTGGTACTTGATGAAAATCCTGAAGTCTGCGAGGAAGATTATGCTGCAGTATTTATGGGACTCCAGAACCTGTCCTTGGCCGCCCACCATATGGGTTTAGGGGCGCATATTAAGAGTGGTGCGGTCATGGAAGATCCGCTAGCGCGATCGGCAGTGGGCGTGGCTGATGGAGAACGGATCGTCGCGACGATCCACCTCGGTGAGCCGGCTAGCGTGCCGGAACAGAAGGCTCGCAAATCAGCTATAGATTTCACAACCTGGGTAGGCTAGGGAGATCGCCTTACCAGGACATACGATAGATTAATACCTGTCTTGTGAAAGAGAGTGGGTCGCACACTATAGGCTGCTCCTAACGGATCAGGTGAACAGGGAGACACTGAGTGATGACAAACAAGCTTCGATCAGCTGGGGTATTGGCTTTTGCGATGGGTTTGGCGGCGATGAGTACCGCTGCTCAAACCACATCCCCAAGAGAGCATATGAATCTAGCCCGATCACTGCTGGAGCAACTCGTCGAGATTAATACGACGAACACCGAGCGCGGGAACAACACGCTCGCAGCGCAGGCGATGGCTGACGCTTTGCTAGAAGCTGGCTTTCCTCAGGAGGACGTGCATGTCCTCGTGCCAGAAGATTCGCCCACTAAAGGAAATCTTGTTGCCCGATACAGAGGGCGGGATAGTGGACAGGAGCCCATTCTGCTGCTTGCACACATCGACGTTGTTGAAGCCCTACCCGAAGATTGGAGTCCAAATCTTAATCCGTTCGAATTCATAGAGCGTGATGGGTACTACTATGGGCGCGGTGTTACGGATGACAAAGATGAGGCGGCTATCTACACCGCAAATTTAATTCGAATGCGGCAGGAAGGCTTTGTGCCAGATCGTGACATAATCATGGCACTAACCGCTGACGAAGAGGGTGGTCCCCGGAATGGCGTCGCGTACCTGTTGGAGGAGCATCGTGAATTGATTGACGCTGCTTTTGCTCTCAACGAGGGTGGTGGAGGCATGGAGCAGAATGGGAGAAAGATCTCAAACAATGTTCAAGCTGCTGAGAAGAAGTTCCTCTCATTCTTTTTCACGGGCACAAACCCTGGTGGACACTCTTCTTTACCAGTGCGTAAGAATGCGATTTATGATCTTGCTGGAGCGCTTCTCGCAGTTCAAGACTTCGCTTTTCCCATCATGCTCAACGAAGTTACCGAGGCATTCTTCGGCCGCTCTGCAGACCTCGTCAGGGGTGAAATGGGTGAGGCAATGCGCAGAATCGTATCCAACCCTGCAGATGCTCAAGCCGCTAGGGTCTTATCCTCAGAGACTGGCTATAGCTCGAGGCTCCGGACGACTTGTGTAGCAACCTTGCTTGAGGGAGGGCACGCCCAGAATGCACTTCCGCAATTAGCTCAGGCGAACGTTAATTGTCGAATCTTTCCGAGTCATGATCCTTCAGATGTGCACGCGAAACTTCAAGAGTTAGCTACCCCCTTTGATGTGACTGTCGAGCCCCGCGGATCAGCGACAGAGAGTCCGCCTTCGCCCCTGACCCCAGAAGTTCTTGGGCCGATTGAAAGGATTACAGAGCAGATGTGGCCAGGAGTGGAAGTCCTCCCAGTCATGTCTACAGGAGCGACAGACGGACTCTATTTGCGTCGAGAGGGGATACCCGTTTACGGCGTGAGTGGGCTTTTCGGTGATATGGATGATGTCCGGGCCCACGGTCAAGATGAGCGGATAAATATCCAGAACTTTTTCGAGGGGCAGGAATTTCTTTACCGCCTTGTCAAAGCACTAACTGGAGGGGGGATCGCTTGATTAGCTACTTGGATCGGTTGAGATGTCTTCAGGAATGCGGGTCTTCCACGTCTTTGGCTTCTCGCAATACGCTTCGCCCTACCAGGAACCCTTTGGAAAGAGCATTGTAATTATCCTATGACTGTCCTTGGGCCCAGAACTTCAATGCGCTTTGGCCGCGTTTTGCTTGCTATTCTTATCGCGACTTCATTGTCCAGTATTCCGACTCATGGCAGTGCGCAGACGGTCCTGGCACGGGTACTCGATGGTGAGGACTCCAGGCCGGTATTTGGAGCGCTAGCGTACTTGGTAGATTCTGAGGGCACGGTATTGAAGAGTGCCCTGACAGACCAGCTTGGCAGGGCACTGTTCGTGGGTCTCCAGGCAGGAGCATTTAGGGTGCGTGTCGAGATGATCGGCAAGGCCACAGTGGAAACGGATCTCTTCCAGGTTGCTGCCGGAGCAACAGCTACGCAGGATGTGCGGCTTGAATCGAGCGCGATCGTCCTTGAGGGTCTGCGAGTTGAAGCGGAAGGCGGGCGTTGTAGAGTTCGGCCATCACAGGGATTGGGGGTAGCAGACCTGTGGGATGAAGCTCGAAAAGCGCTTAGTGCTGCGGCATTCACTGACAGAGAGGCCTTCTATCTTTATCGCACAACGAGTTACACGCGAGACCTAGCTCTAGACGCCAAGACAATCCAGAGAGAAGAAGAGCGCACCGGAACGAAGTTATTCGATAGCAAGCCGGCAGAAGACTTGATTGAAAATGGGTTTGTTCAGAAGGATGGTGACGGACAACTCTACTTTGCTCCAGACGCAGACGTACTGTTGTCGGACCCCTTTCTAGATTCTCACTGCTTCCGATTCACGGCTGGCCGGGGAGAAGCTGAAGGTTTGGTCGGCCTTGGTTTTGAGCCTGCGAATGGCCGGAACCGCAACGTAGATATCTCAGGGACACTGTGGCTTGATGGGCAGACTTTTGAGCTGCGTTGGCTTCAGTACAACTATGAGAACCTTGACCCGGACATCAACTCATCCGAGGTGGGTGGGCATGTCAAGTTCCAACGGCTCCCGAACGGCACTTGGATTGTTCCCGAATGGTGGATCCAGATGCCGCGTATCGGAGTTTTCTATGATACTTCCGGTCGATCGAGAATGCGTATCACGGCTTACAGGCGCACAGGGGGTCGGGTAATGCAAGTCCGTGAAGCTGGTGCTGCAGGTCGGACGATTGTCGAGGCTCAGACCGGGACAATAGAGGGGGTGGTCTTGGACAGCCTAGGTATTGAACCACTTGCTGGAGCTCGAGTGGGAATGGTCGGATCGAATCAGACGGTTTTCACAGATGCTAATGGGCAATTTGTGATACGAGGTCTCACTGGGGGGAGATATCAAATCAGTATTTCACATCCAAGTGTTGAGGAAGTTGGATTTCGCCCACCTCCTATCATTGAAGAAGTAGTGGAAGGGCAGGTGACCGGAGTTCAATTCCGGATGCCCGCAAAGTCAGATGTAGTTTTCGAGGCTTGCCGGGATGAAAGTCAGGAGGATGGTTCTGCAGCCGTCCTCGGACAAGTTGTTGATCGGCGTGGTCGGGCACTTCCGGGGGCAACTGTTTCCCTGACGTGGGAGCGTTTCAGAGCAACTTTGGGTGGGGTGCCACAGCAGGCGGATGTGCTTGGACTCCAAGCGACTGCCGACGCTGATGGCTACTACCGGATTTGCGGAGTACCCGAGAATCAACTCCTCACGATTCGCGGCGGCTTTGACGGTATTGAGACAGCGGGCGATACGATCCGTGTCAGAGGGGAGAGTGGAGCTCGGGTCCATCGTGTGGAGATCCGATCCAACGGTTGAACTTTGGCTTTTAGATTAGAGGTACCCTGAGGCACGAGCACTCTTTTCCGCAGTGGATTTTATACTCAAGTCTCCACTGAATAACGGCTCCACGTCTAGCGTATGCGAAAGTGGCATCCGTACGTTCACGCTCATGACCAGTGGTACCCCATTGTCAGGATGTCACCTTGAATGAACTCATATCAAGCCCATGAGGTCGAATACCATGTGTAAGTCCTACCAGCGAGCCTTAACGGCAGTGATCCTCCTAGTGGTCGCACCATACTCCATTATTGCACAAGAGAGTCGGATGTCTGCAGCGGAGAGGTTTTCTGCATACCAGACACATCGCTCAATGGTTGAGGGATCGTTATTCAAAAACCTGCCCTGGCAGTATCTTGGCCCTACAAATATCAGTGGAAGGTCTACTGATATCGCCCTGGCAGAGCCTCGAGGTGAGACTTACACGATTTACGTCGCTGGAGCTTCTGGGGGCGTCTGGAAAACGGAGAATGAAGGGGTTACTTGGGCGTCGCTCTTCGATGAGCAATTGACCACCTCAATAGGGGATTTGGCGATTGCTCCATCAGACTCGGAGATAGTGTGGGTAGGTACCGGAGAGGCAAATATCTTCCGTAGTTCGCATGCGGGCGCTGGGATCTATAAGTCAACGGATGGGGGCAACTCATGGCAGCATATGGGCTTGACTGAGACCCAGACCATTGGCCGTATCGTCGTGCATCCGGAAAACCCGGATGTCGTTTGGGTCGCTGCTAGCGGTCATGAGTACCGTGATAATCCCGAACGAGGGGTCTATAAGACCGTTGATGGTGGTCACAACTGGAATAAAGTGCTGTTCATCGACGACATGACTGGGGCCATTGATCTTGTAATCCATCCGCTTGATTCGAACACTCTGTATGCTGCTACCTGGCAACGCCGACGAGCCAAATTCAACGATCCTCGTAATGAACCTGCATTTACGGGTTCCGATGAGTACTTCACAGATTCAGGCGTGTGGAAAAGCACTGATGGAGGGGAAAGTTGGCGGCAGATGAACAATGGTTTGCCCAGCCCAAGGTATCGAGGTCGGATCGGGATCGACATTGCCCGCTCACAGCCTGAGACGATATACGCGTTTGTAGACAACTACGAGATTGCGCGTGAAGCCGAGGAAGGTGAAGCCGATGCGTACGGACGTCCTCGGGGGGGTGTGATCCGTGGGGCGACTGTTTTTCGATCAGATAACGGTGGTGGCTCGTGGCGTCGGACCAGCGAACACAATCAGTTCATGGAAGGTCTTGGTGGTACATATGGTTGGGTCTTTGGTCAGATGAGAGTTGATCCAAACAACCCAGATAAGATCTATGTGATGGGTCTTGGGTTGAACGTATCTGAGGATAGCGGAAGAACATTCCGGCGACTGTCTGGAATGCACGGTGACCATCACGGTCTCTATATAGACCCGAATAATTCGGATTATCTAGTGAACTCAAATGATGGTGGCGCCTACGTGTCCTATGATGGCGGCGAAAATTGGCGTTTCTTCGGTGAACTTCCAATGGTTCAGTTCTTCAATGTCAACTTCGATATGGGTGATCCCTTTCGAGTTTATGGCTCGGTTCAGGACCACGGCTCCTACACGGGTGTTGTTAACCTCAATAACGGCAGGCACGAGATACCAGCCGTAGAGTTTGATGGAGCCCCAGGTGGAGAGGGTAGTCATCATGCCATAGACCCTAGGGATACGGATATCGTGTATTCGGCGGGGTTCTACGGCACGATCTCACGAACGAATCGGGCGACCGGGGAGACGAAACAAATCGTTCCTAGGCCACCCGAAGGCGAGCTCCCGTACCGAGGCCAGTGGCTTGCTCACTTCATTATGTCGCCCCACGACCCAAACACGATCTACCACGGTATGAATCACGTATTTCGTTCTACCAACCAAGGGGACGATTGGGAGCGTATTAGCCCTGACTTGACTCACAATGACCCGGATCGTCTAGGGGATATTCAGTTCCAGACGATCACGGCACTTTCAGAGTCACCGATTACTGAGGGACTCCTCTATGCCGGTTCTGATGACGGCCGAGTTCATGTTACACGAGATGGTGGCGAATCATGGACCGATATCTCAGGTGGTTTACATCCTGACCGGTTCACTTCTGAGGTTTTGGCGTCTGAGTACCACGAAAGCACCGTCTACGTCACGCAGAATGGTCGCCGTAGTGATGATTTTGCTCCCTACGTCTGGAGGTCCATGGACTACGGAGATACCTGGGAAAGTATCGCCGACGGAGTCCCATTTGGACCTGTTAACATCATTCGCGAGGATCCCAAGAACCCGAACTTACTTTATCTAGGCAATGACGTGGGCGTGTACGTGTCGCTAGATCGAGGGAGCAGGTGGCATGCACTTCCTTATGGCCTCCCGAGTACTTTTGTGCATGATTTGGTGATTCATCCCCGGGATGACGTCATGGTTGCTGCAACACATGGAAGAGGAATGTTCGCGTTTGATGTGAGACAGCTACAACAGCTGACCACTGAAATCGTTGCTACAACATCGCATATGTTTGAACCTGAAGGTGGGCTTCTCGCGCTTGGTAATGGGAGGGGGGGGTCTAGTACTTCCGCAGCGCAGAGCGCGTACGTTCACTATTGGCTTAATCAAGAAGCTGAAGTGAGTCTGGAGATTCAGGATAACCGTGGCCAGGTGGTGAATATCCTTGAGGCAAGCGGTGATCCAGGATTGCATGCGGTCGAGTGGACGCTTGAACGTATGGGCTCAGATCAGGGTGGGCGCGGAGCTGGGTTCTCCAGGCGAACCGATTTGGTTCAGCCCGGAGAATACACTGTGATTCTAGGGGTAGATGATGCCGAACACCGGATGCCTCTCCGGATCACTCGGCGGAAGCCGTAACCACTTCGTTCAGGTGACTAGTGGTCTCGAGAGACTTCTTGCTGGTGAAGCATCCCATCTACGACGCCTCTCTCTTGGATTGATTATCCATCCTGCTTCGGTAACGAGGGGGTTTCAACTCTCAGTTGATGCTTTGTTACAAGAAGGATTCATGGTCAGGGCTCTTTTCGGCCCACAGCACGGTGCCAGAGGTGAGAAACAAGACAACATGATTGAGTCCGAGCACTATGCTGATCCTTACACAGGTCTGCCCGTGCACTCGCTTTATAGCGACGTCCGCAAACCTACCCCAGAGATGCTGAGAGGGCTGGACGCTATCGTGTTTGATCTCCAAGACGTAGGAGTCCGTGTGTACACCTTTATCTGGACAATGCTGTTGGCAATGGAAGCGTGTGCTGAAGCAGGTCTCCGTTTCATTGTACTGGATCGGCCCAATCCCATTGGTGGAATTCAGAGAGAAGGTGCGGTGCTTCGGGAGAACTTCGAATCCTTCGTTGGCCTACATCCTATTCCACTGCGTCACGGGCTGACCTGTGGTGAGTTAGCGGCTTGGATGAACGAAACCCGAGGTATCGGGTGCGACCTTGAAGTAATCGAGTGCAAGGGTTGGCATAGGTCCATGGGATGGAGTGATACCGGATTACCATGGGTGGCACCTAGCCCTAACCTACCGACGCCGGAATCGTGTCTCGTCTATCCAGGTATGGTTCTCTTGGAGGGGACCAACCTCTCAGAAGGGCGAGGAACCACGAAGCCCTTTGAGTATTTTGGTGCACCTTATCTGAATATCGAACATTTAACCGACTTCTTAGGTCAGGAGCGCTTAGACGGTGTAACGATCCGCCCCTGTCATTTTGAGCCCACCTTTCAGAAATACGCTGGAGTCATGTGTGCGGGAGGACAGCTGCACGTTACTGATCCGGAAACATTTCAACCTGTACGAACCGCGATAGCAATCCTCAGGGCTGCCAGAGAACTTGCTCCGCAGGAATTCTACTGGTCTGAACCGCCTTATGAATATGAGGAAGATTTGATACCGATAGATCTAATTTGGGGGCACGATGGCCTGCGGCGTAGGATAGACGACGGTGCTACCGTGGATGAGGTTCTAGAGGGTGTGCAGGAAGATCTCGACACTTTTGAAGAGAGTGTTGCGAGTTTCTTGATCTATGAGTGAGCAGTTAGGAACCGCTTAAGAATCAATGAGCAGGAAGCTATCTGGAGCACTGCTCATCTACAGAGCCCGCTTCCATCAAATCGGGACGCAATCTGTAGGTAAATCCTTTCGCCAGGGTCGGCCATTACTTCGGGCGTCACGCAGCTTGGCCCTGTGACGAGATCGACCTCTATCCGCAGGCGATCCGACATGATAGACCAGGGGATCTTAAGAGTTTGGCTTGAAAGGGCACTGACTTGACCCACACGGCGGCGTGATCCACCGGTAACTGCATAAAGCCTGGCATCATTGAAATTAAGGTTTTCCACGATCAATTCGATGTCTTGAGGTGCAGCGCTGCTTCGTCCCGCGAACGGGTCACTCCCCCCACCGGTCCCGCCAATGGCGCGCCCCATTGGCGTGCAAGAGGTTAAGCCAAGCAGAAGCACAACTGCCCAAACGCTGCCAGTAAATGTGTTTATGATGTGTGCCGTGTCATAACGTTTCTCGAAATCTGAACTTAGATCTTTCATCCAAGAGTGATGTATAGAACTCTAAGCCCCGATTTCTCACAACATACTAGGTGTATCTGGAATCCCAGGGAAATCGCAAAGTTCCATGAACCACTGCGGATCGAGCTTGAAATGGGCAAGCTGACTTACTGTTTGGGCTGCCGCGTTAGAGTTCGGATACAGATAATAACTTAACTTATGAGGACCGGTTTGATGGTGTCAGTGTCGACGAGTGAGTGGTACCAAAACTTAATCACTCAGGCGCTCAATCAGCGAGGCTGTGACTCGCCTTGTTCATCAAGTTCAGCACCGTATCACTCGCACTGTCAGGTGTCATGAATGAGGTGACAGCATAGACAGCGGTTGAAAGCAACGTCGCAGGGAAAACCTCATGTACCACTTCTGAACCTGGAATAAAATCCCATGTCAGGAGTGTCGTGATGCCCACACCAAACGAAGCTAGAACCGCTGAACCACTTCCTCGTTGCCAATGAAGTCCAAAGACGATGGCTGGGAAAAAACAAGCACCGTAGAGGCTACCACTGAACGCTGTAAGGGCGACTATACCACCAGGCGGATTTAGAGAGATTAGCATGGTGATGAATGCGAATAGCGCTACCCATCCCTTGGTCCAAAGCATTTGGTCCTTCTCACTTCGACCGGGCTTGACCACGCCGACAATGTCCCGCTCCGTAGTTGATGCCAGTACGAGAAGCACCGAGTCGAGTGATGACATTGCCGCCGCTACCATAGCGACTAACAAGAATGCCGCGGTGCCCTGCCCAAAGACTTCATTCAAGAGATTGGGAATTACAAGATCAGTATCCCCGAGGCCGTCAGGGAAGATTCGTCTCGCATAGAGTCCGATTGGGATCAAGAGCGAGAACACGAAACCGAATGTAATCGTTGAGACAAGCATGCCCGTCCGAATCGCTTTGTCCCCTTTTAATGCAAAAAATCGAGCGAGTTGCCGAGGTTCGACAGCAAATTTGATGAGTCCTGCGAACATTGTGCCGAGTAGTACAGGAATTGCGACACCGCCTCCCCAAGTAAAAAGTGCTTCCCCGCCAGGCTGGGAGCGCACCTCGGAGATTGCGCTCAGCCCACCTGCCGCGTTTACCGTTCCAGTGAACAGGAGGATGGCTGCTAGGATCATCACTACGCCCTGCACTGAATCTGTCTTCACCACACTGATGAAGCCGCCGATCATCGTGTAGAGCATGACGATAAAGAAAACAATTACGATTGAGAGCTTATAAGGAATCTCCAGAAAGACTTCTAGTAGGTTGCCGATGCCCTTAAAGACTGCTGTCATATAGAAGAACGAAGCTGCAATAACGATCAGGGCAGCGAAGACTCTGGCGGCAGTGCTGTCAAAGCGGAAGCCTATGAAATCCGGTATCGTGAGAGAGTCCATCGCGCCGGTGAAGCTTCTGAGTCGAGGAGCGATTACGAGCCAGGCGAAGAGGCTTAGGGCAACGGAGGTCGGGATGAATAGCATCCATGGCACGCCCCAGTCGTATGTCTGACCGCTGAAGCCTACGAATGAATTTGTACTTGCATACGTGGCAAAGAATGAGAGGCCGATGATCCAGCCACCCATATTCCGTCCACCAACGTAATAGTCCGCGAGCCCTTTCGTTTTTCGTTTTCCGGTCCATGCGTGGTGCGCGAGCATCACGGTGTATAGCGCGAGGAGTGAGTGAACCATCCAGTATTCGCGCAGGTTCGCAATCACTGAGTCAATCATGAGGGGAAAGTAGCGAGTTGATGGTAGACCACTATGCTTTGTCCGGTTTGAAGAACTTGAGCACTTCTGGTTTCGTCACTTTACCCATCGTATTACGCGGTAACTCGGAGACTATTAAGATTTCTTTGGGGACCTTGTAGGGGGCGAGCCGCTTTTTGGCAAATGCTCGAAGCTCATCTGCCAAAAGGTGATCTTTGTCCTCGGACACAATCGCTGCGCAGACTCGATCCCCCCAATCGACGTCCGGCACACCTACCACTGCGCACTCACGGACTCCTGGATGGGTGAGCATAACCCCCTCAATTTCTAGGGCCGAGATTTTCTCACCGCCCGTTACTAAGATATCGACACTGGAACGGCCGAGTATACGGTACGCACCTGCCTCCACAACTGCTTGGTCACCAGTTATGAACCATCCATCAGTCGTGAAGGCTGCCTCTGTTTCCTTGGGTTGACGCCAGTACTCATTAAATACTGTAGCTCCGCGGACTTGTATCAGGCCCGGCTCACCTTCTGCGACTAGGTGGTTAGCCTCGTCCACCAGACGAACCTCTATCCCAGGTAGTGCCTTGCCCACATATCCAGGTCGCCGTTCACCATCAAGGGGGTTTGAGAGTGCCATTCCAATCTCTGTCATACCGTAACGCTCAAGTAGGCGTTGGCCAGTCATTTCTTCCCACAGTTCCAGCGTTGTCACGGGTAACGCAGCTGAGCCGGAAACCGAAAGTCGGCAGGCACCAGCGCCCGAAGCCCAAGCAGTCCGTGTAGCAGAGTTCACGCGCTTCCAGGCCTCTATTAGACGACGATAGACGGTTGGTACAGCCATATAGAGCGTGATATCCCTGCGACTCAATCGTTCCCAGACTTCGACGGCATTGAACTGAGAGAAAATCTCGCATGTGCTCCCATTCCATAGTGCTGACAGCAAAACGTTTACGATGCCATGCACATGGTGCAGGGGAAGATGGAGGAGGATGTGATCGTCATGATCCCAACCCCAGGCAACAGTAAGGGACTCGACCTGACTACGGATATTCTTATGGGTTAGGACGACTCCCTTGGGTCGTCCGGTGGTTCCAGACGTGTAGAGGATCATTGATGGACCCTCCTCCTGAACTATCGGGATCTCACAAAGAGGCATTTCTTCGGATAGAGTTGAACTATCAAGCACGGGGAGCCCGCGTTCGTCGGCTAGATTATTGATCCGAGCAAAGAGGGTTGGATGAGCGATGATCGCTTCAGGTTTAGCATCTTCTATCACATGTGCTAACTCAGCAGGAGGATGTGATATTGCCATCGGTACCGCCACACCGCCTGCACGCCAGATGCCCCACATCGTAACAACGTAGTCCCATCCGGGTGGCACTAGGATGCATATGCGGCCGGCATTTAGGTTCTTCCGGCCAGAGAGCAGCCGGGTAGCAACTATACTGGAAACTCGTAATAGGTCTGAGTATGTGTAGGCATCATCTTCTACTACGATGGCCGTGCGGTTCGAATAGGCTTCGGCGCGGTCAACCAAATGAAGGGTCAACGGAGATCGAGCTCGGTAAGGGCATCAAACATCCGGCCAAGCTGTTTAAATGCTCAGTCCCTTTCAAGGTGCCCTCTGTTTCCTATTTCTAGATCTGAGTTCTGTAGTCCTTCTCGATGAGAGATTCTCTCCGCCATTCCTAGGACAGTAGTGAAGGGTATCTGAGGCTGATCTCTTACTAAGGCAGTACATTTCACAGATCTGGTATCACTCAACCTGTATGAGCATGCCTTATATAGAGCAGATCCCTGTATCAGAAGCTGACGGTTTACTCAAAAAGCAATTCGATGATGCGATCGATCGAGCAGGTCGCGTATGGAATATCGTCCATGTGATGAGCCTTAACCCGACTGCGATGGAAGCTTCCATGGGGCTTTATCGCGCATTGATGTTCAGTCCGTCTCCCTTGTCGCGGGTGCAGAGAGAGATGCTAGCCGTAGTCACATCGAAGGCGAATGACTGTTTCTATTGAGTGCAATCGCACGCACATGACCTCCGGGAAGAGGTTACGGAAAGGTTCAAGTCAGCAGATGAAGCAGACGCGTTTGTAGAGGCCATCGCCACGGACTGGCGCTCTGCGGATCTGTCTGAAAAAGATCTGGCACTATGTCTGTTCGCGGAAAAACTTACTCTGGATCAGCAAGAAATAGGTCCAGGTGACCTCGAATCTTTACGTATTCATGGCTTCGAAGACACCGCGATCCATGATGCAACACAGATCATAGGGTACTTCAACTACATCACTCGGATTGCGGATGCCCTCGGGGTTGAGCCGGAGTCAGGCATCGGTGAATGGGGACTATCGAATCCCTGATCCTATTGAGTGTGCTCTAATATTTAGTGGTCTGTTGTTAGGCCTGGTGACTCCATTCCAAGTAAAGAAAACCGTATCTATCGAGGCTTACGATGTCGGCTATATTCGGGCTCCCTGTTCTGTGTGATCGAGAGATGATTCTTCGATGAGTCTGGAAACAAAACGACCTACAGTGGAGGCAGCCGAAGAAATTCTCGGGGGCTATTTTCCGGCGCTTGACCATGGCTTCGTGGCCTTGGTGGACTACATGGGCACCGACGAGGATGTCGAGCGAGCGGCCCGAGTAAGTTACGGCGCTGGCACACGTAAGGTATCACTTACACGTGGATTGATCCGCTATCTCAGGCGTCATCGCCACACCACACCAAGTGAGATGGTCGAGTTCAAATTCCACTGCGCAATGCCGATGTTCATCGCGCGGCAATGGGTGCGTCACAGGAGTGCGTCTATTAATGAATATAGCGGACGCTATAGCCTTATGCCGTTGCTGTTTTATACGCCGGATGAAGAGCACTTTGCTCTCCAGAGCCAGTCGAACAAGCAGGGACGTGAGCAGCTTGCTTCAGCAGAGATTTATAAGTCAGCGGTAGAACGTTGGGAGAGAATCCGAGCTGATGCCGGTGAAGGCTATTCTTGGATGATTGGTGAGGACATTGCAAGGGAAATTGCTCGGATAGATTTACCTCTCTCTACCTACACACAGTGGTACTGGAAGATTGATCTGCACAACTTGCTGCACTTTCTATCACTCAGGGCAGATCCACATGCGCAGTGGGAGATCCGCGTCTTTGCGAACATTATCGCGGGTATGGTCAAGCGTGTTGCTCCATTATCGTTCGAAGCGTGGGTTGATTATGACCTGCTCGGGCAAAGCATGAGCCGGGCTGAACTCAGCGTGCTAGCAGAGCTCCTAGATGCAGATGGATCCAGTATCTCTGCCAGGCCAGACATGAGTTTCTCTTCCGAAAAACTCAAAGAAAGCGGGCTATCCGGACGAGAAATTGAGGAGTTTCTTGGCAAGCTTCGTCGTCCTAGCGTTGGAGAATTTGAACTAGATCTTTCGACTATGCGCAAGGCGGAGGATGTTCAGTCCGAGATGCATGAGGCAGTCCCTGGACATTTTGAATAACACCTCATTAAGCCGGGCAGTGACTGTTTATCCTGAACTCTGATGGGCCTCCCTACTTCACCCAGATGGTTTTGGGGTATGTGAACTCAAGGATTCCTAGCGGGGAAAGCTCACGTCCATAACCGCTATCCTTCGTACCGCCGAATGGTAGTCTTGGGTCAGACTTTACGATGCCATTCACAAAACAGTTGCCCGCGTCTATTAGTTCGGCGGCGATTCTCTCTCCTCGTGCGGAATCTGCAGTGTATACTGAAGCTCCGAGTCCGTAAGCGGTGTCATTCGCGACCCGAATAGCTTCTTCTTCACTGCACACCGGTAAGATGGATGCAACAGGTCCAAAGAGTTCTTCCTCATAGGCTGCCATGCCAGGGCCCACATTTGTCAAAACAGTAGGAGGGTACCACCACCCTGGCTCATCAGGGGGCTCTCCACCTGTCAGAAGAAGTGCACCATCGTTGACTGACCGTTGAACTTGATTGTGGAGCGTGTCTCGCAAGTCTTCTCGGGCTAGCGGTCCAATGTCGCTCGCGGAATCTAGGGGGTCACCCATCACAGTAGCTTCCATTGCAACGACCAACTTTGCCTCGAACTCCTCCCGGACAGGTTCAACAACCACAAAACGTTTTGCTGCGACACAGCTTTGGCCTGAGTTGATAGTGCGCGCTAACGTGCAGCTGGCCACAGCATCATCGATATTGGCATCAGCAAGGATTACTGACGGGTCACTACCGCCCAACTCGAGTACACATTTCTTGATTCCAGCGCCGGCCCTAGAAGCAACGGATCGTCCTGCCTGAACACTCCCGGTTAGGCTAATCGCCCGAACAAGCGGGTGATCGATCACTTCTCCGGTTGTTTCAAGATTGATCACGAGGTTTGTAAGTAGACCATCCGGATAGCCAGCCTCCGCGAAAATTTGTGCGAGTACTTTGGCACATCCGGGTACACTCGGTGAGTGCTTTAGCAGTACTGCATTGCCAGCAGTCAGTGCAGGAACAGCGAACCGAACTACCTGCCAGAAAGGGAAATTCCAGGGCATGATTCCTAGCACGATGCCTAGTGGACGATGGGTCCAATAACTGATTGTGGCATCCGTCGGTGCTGGTACTGAGGCCAGGAAGTGCTCAGCATGCTCGGCGTAATAGTCGCACACCCACGCGCATTTTTCTGATTCGGATATTGATTGTTGTATCGGCTTGCCCATCTCCAGAGTCATGAGTTGGCCAAACTCTTCCTTGCGTTTCCGGAGAATCGATCCCAGTACCGTGAGCATCTCCGTGCGCTTTGGGATCTCACACTTACTCCAAATGAGATGAGCTTCTTGTGCAGCTAGTATGATCTCGTTGACATCCTCCCCAGACATCATCGGATACGAGGCGATCTTATCACCAGTAGTCGGGTTAGTCGCAACGAATGTCATGTGTCTATCCACCCTTGAATTCTTGACGATACCGTAGCCTGAGCGTGAGAGGATGCAAGCCCAGATAAAAATGCTTGTCGGGTTTCACGAGAGTAAGACTTCGGGATTGTATTCACGCCTCGAGTAGGGTTGTGAGGGGCTCGATTTGTAGGTTGGCATGTCTAGATAGATATCCTGACCACTACATTAGCGGGAAGCCGGTCATATGACGGGATCGAGATGCAGATTCACTACCTTGATGGCTCGCGGCTGCGCCGCTCACTCCTTGCGGCATGCGATTATGCTCAGCGACAGCGAGATGAGTTGAACCGGATCAATGTATTCCCGGTTCCTGACGGGGATACTGGAACGAATCTCACGTTGACGGTTCGAGCGATTGTGGACACGGTGGAACCCATTCGAACTAGGTCGGTTGCCGAGGTCGCCGGAGGGGCAGCGAACGCGGCCGTTATGGGTGCCAGAGGCAACTGTGGGATGATGCTATCCCATTTCCTACTTGGCTTCGCAGAGGGTTTATCCGGTTATGACCGTATCAACACAACTCAGTTCTGTAGTGCTTTCCGTCGAGGTGCCCAAAGCCTGCGAGAAGCACTAGATAAGCCTGTTGAAGGTACGATTCTCACAGTGATCCACGATACCGCTTTAGCTGCTACCCAGAGTACGGAAAAAGATTTTGTACCCTTGCTTGAGCATCTCATTAAGGAGGCTCGAAATTCTCTTGAGAGAACACCCGATCTTCTGCCTGTCCTCAAGACAGCTGGGGTGGTTGATGCAGGAGCCAAGGGTTTCGTGAGCTTACTGGAAGGAGTGCTTTATTTGGTTGATGGCTCACTACCGATCTCTGCTGAATCTCAAGAGCATGAGAAAGTCGCAGCTTCTCCTGTGTCTCTCATGGACTATCCGGTGAATCAGGAACGATTCCGTTTTTGCACTGAAGCACTAGTGCATGGTGACTCGCTCCCCACACAAACAAGTGTGCAGAGTACGCTCCGAGATACGGGTGACTCTATGATTGTGATCCGCTCGGACAATGTGCTGAAAATTCATATCCACACTGATGAGCCCGAGCAGGTTTTCGACTACCTCAGAGACTTGGGCGATTTGGTTACACACAAAGCTGAGGATATGCGCGCACAGCACCGTACTATGCAACGTGCCGCGGAAGGTCACATTCAGCTTGCCCGCCGGCCCGTCTCGATTGTCACGGATTCAGCAGCTGATCTGTCTGAGGAGATACTTCGTGCGCATGGGATACATGTAATACCTCTCTTATTGATCGATGGGGACCAGTCCTATCGAGCTGGCATTGATATTGCTACTGAGGAATTCCACAAGAAACTTGAAGATGATTCTGAATTACCAACGACTAGTCAGCCTAGCCTAGCTGATATCACAAAGACCTACGCCTGCGCGGCGGAACAAGGGGAAGCTGTGTTAGCAGTACTCGCGGCGTCCACGTTGTCGGGGACCTTCGCGGCATGCGAGGCTGCAGCATCCGGATTTCAGGGGGCTGATATCTATCTGGCGGATTCGCTCAGTGCATCTGTTCTTCAGGGCTTGCTAGTCGTGAAGGCCTGTGAACTAGCCGAGCTTGGGTTGCAACCGGAGGAGATAGTTAGGGAGATCACAAGGGTTCGGACCCAATCCGGGATTGTTTTTACCGTGCAGACATTAAAGAGACTTATCGCATCTGGACGCGTTGGATCGGGCCAGGCGTTTCTCGCGAAGCTCCTAGGAATTAAGCCTGTGCTAGAAATCGACAAACACGGGCATGTTACTCCTGCAGGGAAGGCGATTGGTGCAACTCGGGCCCGAAGTCAATTAATGAAACTTGTCGATGAGCGCATTCCTGATGGTACGGAACGTATGCGTTTTGGGATCTTTCATGTTGGGATGCCCGAAATCGTCCAGCCAATCACAGATGCACTCAGGGGACGGTATGGGAATAGAATCGAAGTTCTCGCAGCTCCAGCGACACCAGTTATAGCAACACATCTCGGTATAGGAGCTTGGGGAGTGGCTTACCTTGTAGAAGATTTGTGATCCATGCTGGGGCTCAATCTGACATCCGATGTTTTCCAGATACTAAGACGTCATAGGTCGCCCGTTGGGCGGGGCTCAGATCGCTGGGCAGCCCCACAAGGATTGCTCTGCCGCCTTTTCCAGATTCCGGGATGTGGAGTACCAAATTTCCACTAGCCATCGTTGGCTCGTAGGGATGTGATTCGCCCGATGGATTTATGCTTACAGTTTGTCCGGGCGTGAGAGATTCAGCTAGAAATCTACCGTATTCCGTCCAGGCGAGGATGGGCTCTGCCTCTCCTGATGCAATCAGAGGGATGAGTTTGTTTCGGTAGTACTCAATGGCAGTGTCGTATCCTTCTGGGTTGCTCCCTTTTAGCTCCTTCAACTGATCCCGATAATAATCACGGGGATCGCGTTCACCGGATGCGTTTAGGGCTTCCACGAGCCGACGGTCAGCTTCAGCGGTCAGATCTTCAAACATAATCCGAAAGAATGGTGAGTAGATGGTATGAGGGTCAATGTCATCTCATTCTCTCAAAAAATGATGAGATAGGAACCAACTCGCACCCATGAATCGAGGTGACTATGCATGGAAGAAAGTGATTACGTCTAGACGGGGTTGTCCATGCTAAGCCAGCTACCTCTAACAATCCAAGTCTGTTAGTCCCCCTGAGTCATCGAGTCCAAGAACTCCTGATTTGTCTCGGTACGCGCCATCCGAGCGAGCAAGAATTCAATTGCCTCTTCTGGTGGCATGTCCGCCAAGAAATTTCGGAGCAAGTATACACGGTTGAGTTCAGTTTCATTCAGAAGGAGTTCTTCTTTCCTTGTACCTGAACGGTTTAGGTCGATCGCAGGGAAGATTCGCTTGTCGGAGATAGTGCGATCTAGCAGAAGTTCCATATTTCCGGTTCCCTTAAACTCTTCAAAGATCACTTCATCCATCCGGCTACCAGTTTCAATCAGCGCAGTCGCAATGATTGTCAGAGATCCGCCATTTTCGATGTTTCGTGCAGCTCCAAAAAAGCGTTTCGGTTTGTGCAGAGCTTTGGCATCTACGCCGCCAGACATAATTCTCCCAGAGTGTGGCATCGTCGAGTTGTAGGCTCTAGCGAGGCGCGTGATTGAGTCCAGCAGAATCACGACATCCTTCCCGTGCTCGACAAGACGCTTAGCCTTCTCCATCACCATTTCCGCGACCTGAACATGCCTTTCGGCAGGTTCGTCGAATGTTGATGAAATCACCTCAGCGTCCACGTTTGATGCCATCTCCGTTACTTCTTCAGGCCGCTCATCGATGAGCAATACGATCAGGTGGATTTCCGGGTCATTAATCGATATAGAGTTGGCTATCTCCTGAAGGATGATGGTCTTACCTGCTTTAGGAGGCGATACGATAAGTCCTCGCTGCCCTTTCCCGATCGGAGCAATTAAGTCGAGGACTCTTGTGGAAATGCTGCCTTTCTCCCCAGGAACTTCTAGATCTAAGCGTTTCTCTGGGTAAGTCGGGCGCAGGTCATCAAACTGAACTCGCTTTCCGCCTTCTTCCGGGGACAGGCCGCTCAGCGCTTCGATTTTCAGCAATGCAAGGTAGCGTTCTCCCCGCTTGGGGGGGCGAACTTGCCCAGTTATAGTGTCACCTGTGTGCAAATCGAAGCGCTTGATCTGAGACGGGCTAACATAAATATCATCAGGACCGTATAAGTAGTTAAACTCCTGTGAGCGCAAGAAACCGTAGCCTTCTGGGAGGATTTCGAGGACGCCCCCGCCTCGGAGCACTACATCAGAATCGAATAATTTCTGTTCAATTCTAAAGGTCAGGTCTTGTCTGCTGATACCTCTGAAGTTGCTGATTTCCAGCTCTTCAGCCAGGTCATGCAGTTCACCGACGCTCTTAATCTTGAGGTCTGCGATGTCCACGCTGGGATTCCGTAGGGTGTGCTAATGTGGGCTGTGAATTAACCATTTGCTTGATGTTGGGGATACTAAATAGCAAACGGAGAGTTAATAGACCTTCAAACTGGCCTTAACCAATGGAAACTCTCTCGGTTAGGCGAGAGTGGCCAGGAAAAATGCGATTGTGGAGGGTGTCCTTATGGTACTAAAGCGAGAATAATCACCTCCTCTATATCGGTCAACCCTAATCCGAAGATCTCGTTTCGACTCTTCCTATTGCTGGTAGCCCATCTCTGAGGCCACTGGTATCTGAGGATCCGCCAGGGTCACTTACATGATTACTTTTTGGGGCCGTGCTGCATTTGCGGAACTCAACTTGTTGTCATGCATCCAGGAACGTTTATTCTGATGTGTTCTTGTAATCCAATTGGGTTGTGGAGGACTTGTATTGGCACGTCATAATCGAGAAGGCCGGGGAACCGACCAGTTAGGTTTTAAGTACGCCATCAGTTATCAACCGGATTGGCTCAAACGGATTAAAGTCACACGGCAGCTCAAGAACGGTCGACAGTCAACCAAAGGACTCTTCCGAAACCCTGCGCGTGGTCCAGAGGCTGGCAGCGGTGACCGGATACGTGCCGGTATTACTTCCGATGATCAGGCGCTTGAGTTTGAGGTAGCTCTGACAGATCCACGGTCAGCTGTTAAAAGCATCAAGATTGTTTATGTATTGCCGGGTGAAAATGATCAGATGGACGAGATCGAATTCGCGTTCGAAGGCATCTCGGAGAGCAGAGGGTAGCTCTGACAAAGCCACAAGATTTGCTTGGCGATGAAGTAGTGAGCCGCCTCATAGGGTTCCTGCCTCCCGGCCGTTGCAGTTGCCTAAGCCCTCGGAGCCTGTGATGCAGTCGCGAGTCAACAGGACTGCAGGTGGTGTAGTGGTCCGAATGATCGAAGGCGTCATTCACTGCCTTGTGATCCGTGATCGCTATGGACAATGGGGCCTCCCAAAGGGTCATCTCGAACATGGGGAAAGTTCCAAACAGGCGGCCCTGCGTGAAGTGAATGAGGAGACCGGACTCTCCGATTTGGAGTTAGGCTTACAGCTTGGAGTTACCGATTGGAGCTTTCGTGCCAAGGGCGGTGTGGTCCATAAGTCGGGGACGTTCTACTTAATGTACTCTGAAGAAGGGGACCCCATGCCTGAGTTCGAGGAGGGGATCACTGAATGTGTCTGGGTGCCTGCCCATGAAGCCTGTAGTAAGATCAATTACCAGAACTTGCACCAAATCGTACAGGAGGCTCAACGAGTCCTCACTGGAATAGGACGTAGGTTCAAGATTGATGGACAGCTAAAGCCAACTTTAGAGACGGACGACTCCAGTTGACCCCCTGGAGGGTACGGTTAGACTTTTCCCGCTATGGCTGATGAAATACGCGATATCACTGTCATAGGTGGCGGGCCGACCGGCCTCTTTGCCGCCTTCTATGCAGGCATGAGAAGTCTCTCGTGCAGGATTATTGACTCTCTTCCTGAGCTTGGAGGACAGCTCACGGCGCTATACCCAGAGAAGTATATCTTTGACGTAGGTGGCTTCCCGAAAGTCCTCGCGAAGGATTTAGCAGTGAGCCTAATTGATCAGGGGATGCAGTTTGAGCCGGATATCGTGCTTGACGAACAAGTTGAGGACGTACAGTGGGTGAAAGGACACTTCACTTTGCATTGCGCTAACGGGACTTATCTGACAAAGACTATCGTAATCGCAGGGGGGAAAGGGGCGTTCGAGCCCATGCCGCTGCGGTGTCCAGGCTATAAAGAGATGATGCACCGAGGCATAGAGTATTCCGTGACAGATCCTGAGGTATTCCGTGGTAAAAGGGTCGTTGTAGTTGGAGGTGGTGACTCTGCACTCGACTTCGTTTTGATGTTAAAGGATGTTGCCGCATCGATGACCCTTGTCCATCGTCGAGACGGGTGGAGAGCGCATGAGGCGACAGTGCAGCGTTTACAGGAGGCCGTTGCATTAGGTGAGGTCGAACTCCACACCTTTCACGAGGTGCGGGAAATTCTAGGTGAGAGTCAAGTCGAGAATGTGACGATTTACGAAAACCGAACAGATGAAGAGTTGAGTCTTGGGTGTGATATTCTATTGTCCTGCCTGGGCTTCAAGCCAAACCTTGGACCCGTCAAGAAGTGGGGGATCGAGGTGACCAAGAATCGCATCACAGTAGATCAATTGATGCGCACGAATATCGAGGGGATATATGCGGCAGGTGACATCGTTAGTTACCAAGGAAAGCTAGATTTGATCGCCAGTGGCTTCTCTGAAGCTGCGATCGCAGTGAATCATGCAGTGCGCTACATCGATCCAAGTGCCCGGATGAACCCTGGGCATTCGACCAACATGAAGGTGTTCTACAAATAGGTTTCTAGATCTACTGGGGAAGTGATATGCCTTCTGGTGCTAGTAAAGATCCACACTCTGTAGAGAAGACGTTAGGGAGTAGGGCAACATGAGTGACCAGGAAATCAGAGAGCGAGAGACTGTCGTCATTATCGGGTCTGGACCTGCTGCTTGGACAGCGGCGATCTACGCCGCCAGAGCGCAGATGAAACCGTTTGTTTTCGAAGGAGCCGGAAGTCGGACGATGATTCCCGGTGGCCAGCTAATGTTTACGACAGACGTAGAAAATTACCCAGGCTTTAGAGCAGGAGTAATGGGCCCGGACTTGATGGTCGAGATGCGAGAGCAGGCCCTGAGCTTTGGCACCCGCTCCGTCTGGGAGGACATCGTTGATATTGACCCGGGTCAATATCCTTTCAGGCTGCGGTCAAATACAGATACAGAAGTTCTTGCGGATTCCGTGATCTTAGCTTCGGGTGCGAATGCGAAATGGCTGGGTCTAGAGAATGAAGAACGACTTGCACAGTCGGGTGGGGGTGTAAGTGCATGCGCAGTCTGTGATGGGGCACTCCCTCATTTCCGAGGGAATACTCTTGCTGTAATAGGTGGAGGGGACTCGGCTATGGAGGACGCACTTTACCTAACCAAGTTCGCAGAGCAAGTCATCGTCATTCACAGGAGAGATGAGTTTCGAGCCTCAAAAATCATGTCTGAGCGGGCTCTGGCTCATGATAAGATCCGCGTCGAGTGGAACAAGTTGGTGACGGAGGTTCTTGGGGAGGAGACTATTACTGCTCTCAGGTTGCAGGATACTGTGAGTGGTGAAGTGAGTGAGCTTGAAGTGGGAGGGATGTTCGTTGCGATCGGTCATACACCCAATACTGGATTCCTGAATGGAGTTGTAGAACTCAAGGAAAACGGCTACGTCCAGACACCTACAGCATGGCGAACTGAGACATCTGTGCCTGGTATCTTTGCTGCTGGGGACGTGATGGACGACTACTTCCGTCAGGCTGTTACGGCTGCAGGGACAGGTTGTATGGCAGCACTAGAGGCTGAGCGTTGGTTGGCCCACGGTGGAGCTAAGGGACACGAGGAACTTTAACAACTAGCGTTTGCGGATTAAATCGCCTGACCGTTCATCATATTTATACTGAAATCGGAGGTCCGTCAGGACCCAAGTGCCGGCCTCCGTCCACGGTTAGAATTTCTCCGGTCACAAAGTCCGCGTCTGCAAAGAATAGGACTGCTTGCGATACATCGTCTGGTGATCCCGAGCATTTCAAAGGTGTGGCTTCGGCTATGGCTGCCCATCGCTTATCAGACCAATCGTTAGGTCGCAGTAGGGCTCCGGGGGCGATTGCATTAACCCGAACTTCGGGGGCGAGTACTCGTGCCTGAATGCGTGTGAGATGAGCTAGGCCAGCCTTTGAGACCGCATGTGCCGGGAACTCGGACCATGGTTGGAATGCCGAAAGGTCCACGATGTTGACTACGGAACCGTGACTTTCCCTTAACAGATCTGCTGCTGCGCGAACAAGGAGGTGAGGTGCGCGACAATTGAGAGCCATCACAGAATCCCATTCATCCACACCTAATTCTAATAGAGAGCTACTTTCGAAGCTCGCGGCTGAATTAACTAGTAGATCCAGTCGGCCAAACACTTGCCGCACGGATTCCACCACTATATCTGGCGCGTTTGGTTCTCTGAGATCTGCTTGAACGAGTTCGCATCGGCGCCCAAGGCTAGAGATGATCTTCTGTACCTCAACCGCCTGATCCACAGAAGAGTGGTGTGCGACAACGAGATCATAACCTGCTTCGGCGAGTGCAATGCTAATTGCACGACCGATACGGATTGCCCCCCCAGTTACTAGCGCGATTTTATTGGAGTTCGGATTGCTCATTGAGACACTCATAATAGCTGTAGGACCGCTCTTGCTAGTCCTGTCACTGATCTTGAAATGGAAGGAGTCCTATGCCCGACCTTAACGGCAAGGTCGCAATCGTTACGGGAAGCTCCAAAGGTATTGGCTGTGCGATTGCCAAACACCTGGCTAGGGCGGGTGCATCTGTTGTCGTCAACTCGCGCTCAGTTAACGAAGCACAGGTGGTATCCGATCAGATTGGGAATGGGGCGATCGCGATTTCTGCGGATGTAGGAGATCCATCAGCGTGCCAGGAGCTTATCAACGAGACAATAAAGCAGTTTGGCCGCCTTGATATACTGGTGAACAACGCCGGCTTGGGTATCATCAAGCCAATATCTGAGATGACGATCGAAGAATGGCAAATTCAGATCGACGTAAACCTCGGTGGAGTGTTTTACTGCTCGAAGGCCGCGCTGCCTCACCTCATTACAAGTGGAGGCGGATTCATCATCAACATTGCATCACTTGCTAGTAGAAATCCGTTTTCTGGAGGCACAGCGTATAACGCGAGTAAGTTTGGTGTATTGGGCTTGACAGAGGCCATGATGCTTGACGTACGGTATGATGATGTTCGCGTATCAATTGTGATGCCTGGTAGTGTGAACACAGAGTTCCGCCATCGTGAACAGAGCCCTATACGTACCTGGAAGCTTGAGCCTGAAGACTGTGCAACCGCAGTTACGCAACTCTTGTCCTATCCTCGGGAAGCGCATGTAAGTCGTATAGAGATGCGCCCGAGCCAACCTAAGAAGGGGTAATAGGAGTCTTGGGGCGCTCCCCTTCGACACCAGCCTCCTTTAGATTTCTGGAGGCTCCACAGTGATAGCTGAGGCGTACTCGTCATAGTGAATCAATAATAGGAGGCCGCTCTCCCATGCCTGACGGATACCGCATTGAAAAGGACTCTCTCGGCGAGATGAAAGTTCCCGAGAACGCTCTCTACGGTGCCCAAACTCAAAGAGCTGTCGAAAACTTTCCAATTAGTGGTCAGCTTTTCGGCCGACGCTTCATTGAAGCTCTGGGTCTCATCAAGAAGTCAGCCGCCGAAGTTAATGCTGAGCTCGGGGTCTTAGATGAGAAGATCGCCGAGGCGGTGGCGAAGGCAGCAACCGAAGTTGCAGAGGGCAAGTGGGATGACCAGTTCATCGTTGATATCTACCAAACTGGTTCTGGCACCTCTACGAACATGAATATGAATGAGGTCGTGGCTTACCGAGCATCCGAGCTTCACGGAGAGAAGGTACATCCCAATGACCACGTGAACTTTGGCCAATCTTCGAACGATGTAATTCCAACGGCAATCCATGTGTCCGCAAAGGTATCAATCGAAGAGGAACTCCTCCCTGCGCTTGAGCATCTAAGTACTGCGCTCACTGAAAAGGCAAACATATTCGATGAAATCATAAAGTCAGGCCGTACCCATTTGATGGACGCGACGCCGGTAAGGCTTGGCCAAGAGTTCAGCGGATATGCAGCTCAGGTTACCAAGGGTATTGATAGGGTCCGATCTGCTTCGGCAGAACTGGAAGAGCTCGCTTTGGGTGGCACTGCAACTGGAACCGGGATCAATACTCATCCTGATTTTGCGAAAAAGGTGATCGCCCGGATCGCAGATGCTACGGGGATTGCATTTCGCGAAGCTGAGGATCATTTCGAAGCGCAGGGTGCGAAGGACGCGGCCGTCAGCTTGTCCGGTGCGCTCAATACAGTTGCCACCAGCCTTATGAAGATAGCCGATGACATCCGTTGGCTCGGGTCAGGACCGACATCCGGTATCCAAGAGTTGCGGTTGCCTGCAATACAGCCTGGTTCTTCGATTATGCCCGGTAAGGTTAATCCCGTAATGTCGGAAGCGATGATGATGGTGTGTGCAAGAGTGATGGGGAACCACACCACCATCACGATTGCCGGGAGTCGAGGGAACTTCGAGTTAAATGTGATGATGCCTGTACTGGCTCAGTCTCTCCTCGAATCTATCACTCTGATCGCAAACATTTCGCGCACGTTTACCGATCGTTGTTTGGTTGGGATCGAGGCGAATCCCGAGCGGGCTCAGGAGTTGCTAGAAAAAAATCCTGCGATTGCGACAGCGCTCAATCCTTATATCGGATATGACCAAGCGGCATTGGTTGCGAAGGATGCAACAGATCGTGGATTGAGTGTTAGAGAAATCGTACTCTCTAAAGAGTTGCTCTCAGAGGACAAGGTGAACGAGGCCTTAGATGTTCGTAGCATGACAGAGCCGGGGTTGCCGGAAAAGTAAACGCCGTGTAGGTACTTCAAAGCTTCGAGTTTCACTCAAGAACTCCTTCTATCAACGCCCCAAACAACGGGCTGCGGAGGTGACCGATATATTGCTAGGGCTGAGAGAATGATGAGTAGAGTCGGTGACGAGCTGGGTGCTCATGTATCCGCAAGCGGCGGTGTACAATTCGCTCCTGAACGGGCCGCAGCGATCGATGTGAACAATATACAACTGTTCACGAAACAGCCGAGTCGGTGGGCGGAACCAAAGATCGAGCAGGAAACAGCAGAGATTTTTAGGGCTGCCCGAGAGGAGTATGGAATTCGAATCGCAGGTGCTCACGACTCATATCTCATCAACCTCTCAAGCCCTGACAAACGTCTGTGGCGTATGTCTCAACGTTGTTTTCAAGGCGAACTCGAGAGGTGTTGTCTATTAGGTCTAGACTTCATGGTAACCCATCCTGGCAACGCTACGGATGGTAATGAGTCCGCAGGCTTAGAACGCAATGCACGTGGGGTGGCAGAGTCACTTAAAGCAGTCCAGGGCGGGACGCAGATACTGCTTGAGCTAACTGCTGGGTCAGGCACAAGTGTGGGAGCTACCTTCGAGAACCTACAGTCCATTATCGAGCAGATACCGGATGACCAGCAACATAGACTTGGCATTTGTTTTGATACCTGCCACGCGTATTCAGCTGGCTATGATCTTGTAAACGACTATGACAGTGTGTGGGTGCTATTTGATGAGGTGATCGGCCTTGAGCGACTCGGCCTTATTCATATGAACGACTCGAAGCACCCGTTCGAGTCACGTAAGGATCGACACGAGAATATCGGACAAGGAACGCTTGGCCCTGAGCCTTTTCAGCGCATTATGCTCGACGAACGCCTAGGGCACGTGCCGAAGATTCTCGAGACGCCAAAAGGTGACGAGGGCAATACAGCAGATATAGCAAACCTCGATTTATTGCGAGGTTTCCGAGCATCGGCCTAGAGCACTGGATTTTTCTCTTCCTGATTCTCAGCGGCTGGTCCTGAACTTCAGCCCAATCTATATTCTCCAGCGCGCATCGGGGGGTTCCATTATTGAGCCAATGCACCGAAGCCGGGACTGACTCTCAAGTCGGACACTAGGCCCCGGAAGAGGGGAAAGCGGATTACTTGAGGAGGTCACCATAGATTCATCCCGGGCTTCAATAACTCCCCCTCCGTTGTGCATGAGAGGGCCGGCGCCTACGCACACTGTGTGCAAGACGTCGGCCCTCTCGTTCCATAAGAATTGGGGTATGCCAGGCATGCATCTTAACTAGCGAATACGATGGATTTAGTCCGAATTACTAGAAAGGCTCACTTTAGTGCAGCGCATCGACTTTGCAGACCTGAGTGGTCTGAAGAGCGCAATGCCGAAGTTTTTGGGGATTGTTCGAGTCCTAACTGGCACGGTCACAACTACGAATTAGTTGTGACGGTCGAAGGGGCGATCGATCCAGAGACAGGATTCGTTATGAATCTGAGGGAACTCAACGATATCCTAGAAGATAAGGTGGTCTCTGATATGGATCATCGGAATCTGAATTTAGATGTACCATGGTTGTCCGAGACAAACCCGACAACTGAAAACCTGGCAGTCTCGATCTGGAACCGGATCAGTGAATCACTCCCATCAGGAGCTAATTTAGCCAGCGTTATAGTGAATGAGACGCCCCGGAACTCAGTCGAGTATAGGGGCCCCCCAAAGGATGGCAGATCATGAGCGATATTGCTGTTGAGCCTGCAGAGGTTTCTGATCTGTCAGCTGCTTCATTTGAGGATTTGGTTGCCGAGATGATCCTGAGACTTGGCGATGATCCTGAGCGTGAAGGGATGCGTAAGACCCCCAAACGGGTTGCTAAGTCACTGGCGTTTCTAACCGAGGGGTATCACAAGCGTCCTCAAGAGGTGGTTGGTGACGCGCTTTACGAGCAGAGCCATCAAAACATGGTGCTCGTCAAAGACATTGAGGTTTACTCATTATGCGAACACCATCTCCTTCCGTTCTTTGGTAAGGCTCACATCGCTTACATACCTGACGGACATATATTGGGGCTATCAAAGCTAGCTCGTTTAGTAGAGGTCTATGCCAGGCGTTTTCAGGTTCAAGAAAGGCTGACAGAACAGATCGCGCAGGCAGTGTGGGAGACTACCAGACCGCAGGGCGTCGCAGTCGTAGTCGAGGCCTATCACCTGTGTATGATGATGCGTGGAGTTCAGAAACAGAACTCGAAGACTATCACCTCAGCTATGAGAGGAGCCTTCCTCGAGGACCAACGCACTCGAGACGAGTTTTTGAGACTGACAACCAGCGCTCACGAACCGCTCTGATGTCGGCAGGCCGGGTCCTTGCAAGCCGCACTGCGCTTATCACTGGAGCGAGCCGGGGTATAGGTCACGCTATTGCTACAAGGCTGGCTGAGGAAGGAGCGATAGTGTGGGGTATGGGTCGTGTCGAAACGGCATTAGCTGAACTCGCCTCCGAAACAGGCGGTAACTCACTTGTAGCAGATCTTTCGGACGATGCATCAGTTTGGAGTGCTCTTGAGAGACTTACGGATGAGATTGGCGGGGCACCTGATATCGTTGTGAACTCAGCCGGCGTTTTCGGGCTCTCATCTTGCGCTACGGAGTCGGTACTCGCGTTTGATGAAAGCCTTAGTGTGAATCTCCGGGGCACATTTCTGGTTGTGCGAAGTTTGCTTCCGGGAATGCTGGATCGTCGGAAGGGCTTGATTGTCAACATTGGTTCTGTATCGGGCCGGAAAGCTTACCCTGGGAATGCTGCATACTCTGCTTCTAAGTTCGGACTCAGAGGTTTTCACGAGGTTTTACTTGAGGAGATTCGTGGAACTGGTGTGCGTGCTACACTGGTTGAGCCAGCTGCGACGGACACTGCGTTATGGGATACAATAGATCCGGACAATGACCCTGCTTTGCCCAACCGTAGTCAGATGATGCAACCTGGGGACGTCGCTGAAGCGGTGGCATTCGTAGCGACTCGGCCCGACTCGGTAAGTATACCCCTTATGCAGATTGAGCCGGCGTGAATAATCCGGCTTCTATTCTTGCCTTCCGATACTCCTATCGGGCCTTTTATTTCTAAGATTATTTTCCGGTCAGGTCATTGTGCATGTACTCGTTGCAGACAGGCTTACCTGCTCTAGGTGTGGCCCAGAGTTCGGTTTAATCCTTAGGGCTGACAAAACACATGACCGGAGGGTTACCGAAGGTGTGTTGGGATGTCCCAACTGCAGGGACCAGTATCCGATTACTGATGGATTCGGGGACCTAAGGGCTCCTCCTCGTCCTGAGCTCCCGAAGGGACGAGCGGGAGATCCTGTGATAAAGACCCCGGAGGAAAGTGAGTATCTGCTACCGCTATTGGGTATTATTCAGGGCCCTGCAACCGTACTACTCATTGGCGGCCCCGCTGTGCTTGGTGGAGGCCTCGCGTCCTTGCTAGATGACATCCATGTAGTCGGGGCGGATGCGGATTTGGCAAGATGGCCTGCTGACCCAGCATGGAGTCGGATTGTTTCTCACCCAGGAATACCATTTTTTTCTCGGACGCTTAGAGGAGTAGTGATTGATGGCAGACTTGACCGGCATTGGTTCGAAGAGGCGGCGAGAGTAATCGCGCCAATGTCCAGAGTTGTTGTCGTCAATGCAGCTACAACCGCGTCTGAGTGGCTTCAAGCTGCTGGGTTATCGATCATGGCTGATGAATCGGGAAGGGTTGTAGCCACAAGTAGTTGAGGTATCAAGAAGTTGCGTTTCTCTCAGTAAAGATCCTACCTTCTCAGTACCCTAAGCCTTATACCCCGACCGCGTAGCCTGCTCACAGATGGCGTTCTGGAACAAGCTTTTCGGCGGCGGCAATCCGCGGCACGTCGACTACTACAACGAAGGCCTTGAACTCCTCGCGGATAAGAACTTCCACGAGGCGCTCACCTCTTTTCGCCTTGCTCTAAAGCAATCTGGGGGTGACACGGTCATCCTTCAGCAGATTGCGATCTGCTACACTCGGATTGGAATGATGGAGGAAGCAGCAAAAACCTATCGTCATGTTCTCCACAGGGATGCTTCCGCTGCAGGGGCTCACTACGGTTTAGCATTTATTCTTCTTAACAGCGGTGACCCCGAAGGTGCCATCCAACACTTCGAGTTCTTTCTTGCCTGTGCACCGGACGACCCAGAATCAAGTAGCCATGTTGATCACGCGCGCGCCACTCTTGCAGGCCTTCTAGGCAATCCGAGTGATTCTCTCCCCGCACCCCCTCCTCCAGATGAACTTTTCTGATACTCGGAGCATCGGGCTCCGTTGGTCCGGTGACGCACTTGTTTTCACGGGGAGCACAGGTGATGGCCCCGAGATTTCCATAGATGGGGATAGCTCTCAGGGCCCCTCACCCATGGAACTCCTTCTCCTTTCTATTAGCGGATGCATGGCGATCGACCTGAGGGTGATTCTGGAGAAATCACGGGTACCTGTTGAATCACTTGAGATTGATGCTACGGGTGCGCGAGCGGGTGACGCGCCAAAGAAATACGAGTCAATTCAGCTTGTTTGTCGGATTACTGGTCCTGATGAAGAACATGAGAGCCAAGTGCAGCGTGCACTTGATCTGTCACGGGATAAATACTGCAGCGTACTGCATTCACTTAACCCAGAGATTACTATGGATATTAGGATTGAGCGCACGTAGAGCCGGATCACAGGAATATATATGACGACCCTTAGCTACTTCGCGGATGAGTCAGTTCTTCCTAGGTCGACACTTACTGAACTCTTTTTCAAGGCAGTCGACGAACACGGTTCTCGGGTTGCGTTTGAACGGATGGTGTCCGACACAGAGTTGTCTAGCATCACATATCGTGAGGCCTTCTCTGTCGTGAAAAAGGCGGCTGATGCGCTGGGGTCTCAAGGCATCATTCGGGGTGATCGGGCGGCAATCCTCTCGGAGAATAGGCCTGAGTGGGCCTTGGCGGATTACGCATGTTTGTGTGCTGGGGTGATTGACGTACCCATTTATCCGACATTGACGCCTTCTCAAGTGGCTTATGCGCTCAAAGATTCAGGCGCGAAGCTCATATTTGCATCTTCGTATGAGCAGGTGATAAAGGTGCTCGAGGCAGTAGAGGAGTGCCCCCAAGAAATCCAGATCGTTGTGTTTGATTCACTATCTGAGATGCCCGCTGGAGTGCTTTCGTGGGAGGGGTTCCTGGAGTTGGGCGCAGCGGCTTCTTCCTCGGCAGTATCCGATGAGGATTTTCGAAGAAGTGCTCTTGAAGCCCAGCCAGACGATGTGGCTACGATCATCTACACGTCAGGTACAACTGGTGACCCGAAAGGCGTAATGCTCACCCACAACAATATTTCTTCGAATGTAGAGGTCTGCAGTAGCCTGCTTCCAGTCGTAGCAGGAGCTGATAATACCGTCAGCTTCCTTCCCCTATCTCATATTTTGCAGAGGACTTCTGACTATCTGTTTTTCAGGACCGGTTGCCGGATTGGTTACCCTCGCTCCATCCCCACATTAATCCAAGATATGGGGGTTATCCGCCCAACAGTGGTCGTTTCTGTACCACGTATCTATGAAAAAATCTACAATAATGTGATGGGTGCGAGTGGCATCAAGAAAGCTCTAATTAACTGGGCGGCAGGTGTAGCAGATCGTGTTGCAGACCTGCGCCTCACTGGACGTGAGCCCTCAGGGGT
>Ga0207962_1000011_pt1 | contig 54454 bp, 47 predicted proteins | sample Knorr_S15_td_AAI_FD_185603 | JGI IMG/M metagenome (GOLD analysis project Ga0207962, IMG submission 185603) | Marine microbial communities from Southern Atlantic Ocean transect - Knorr_S15_td_AAIW_ad_750m_LV_A (SPAdes) (version 2) | ecosystem: Environmental > Aquatic > Marine > Oceanic | place... | reverse complement strand
CAAAACCAAAACCAAAACCAAAACCAAAACCAAAACCAAAACATAAGGCAGTAAGAAAGTTAAATCCGGATCATTCAACCATGCCTGTTATAAAGAAGTGTTTATTTCCAGCCGCACACCATATTATTAGGTTCTCGGCGTCAACCAAAGCCACGCCAACGCAGATCTTGCCAATTAAAGGGAAGCTGGGTATTGGTAGGCTCTTTTTCTAGGTAGTCCCAAGTGACGAGCGATTTGACCAGCTGCTTCAAGGCTTACGATATTCGCGGCCATATTCCTGACCAGTTCAACGAGGAAATCGCCTATCAAATAGGGCGAGCGTATGTTAACTACCTAAGGCCATCCGAGGTCGTGGTGGGCTACGACATTCGACTGACCAGCAGGCAACTATGCGATTCATTGATGTCAGGGTTGATTGATGGTGGTGTCAATGTCATCAACATCGGTCAATGTGGTACGGAAGAAGTATATTTCGCTACCTCTCACCTTGGTGCCGATGGAGGGATAATGATTACTGCCAGCCACAATCCAAAGGATTACAACGGAATGAAGTTGGTTCGTGAGAACTCCAAGCCAATTAGCAGCGATACGGGACTCAATGACATCAAACTGTTGGCAGAGAAAAGTGAATTTTTTAACGGTGACGCAAAAGGGTCTATCACAGAGAAGAGCACGAGGGATGCATACATAGAGCACTTATTGCGCTATATAGATATGGAATCTTTAAAACCTTTGAAAATTGTTTGTAATGCAGGCAATGGTGTCGCCGGTTCGGTAATCGATCAACTAGAATCACATTTTCCGTTCGATTTTATCAAGATGCACCATGAGCCTGACGGTAACTTCCCTAACGGTGTCCCCAATCCGTTGTTGGTTGAGAATCGCCAACCAACAATTGACGCCATCAACACAAACCAGGCTGACTTGGGAGTTGCCTGGGATGGTGATTTCGATCGTTGTTTTTTCTTCGATGAAAAAGGACGCTTTATAGAGGGCTATTACATTGTTGGTCTACTGGCAGAGTTCTTTCTTGAAAAGCATCCGGGTGCTGGTATTGTGCATGATCCACGTCTGACCTGGAACACGATAGACCTAGTCGAATCTAAGGGAGGCAATGCGATCCAATGTAAGACCGGCCATGGTTTTATGAAAGAGCGCATGCTTTCAGAGGACGCGATATATGGCGGAGAGATGAGTGCCCATCACTACTTTAAAGACTTTTTTTACTGCGACAGTGGTATGGTCCCTTGGCTAATCGTAGTAGAGTTAATGGCGAAAAAAAATAAGCCTCTCTCGGCGTTGGTCGAGGAAAGCATGGCCGCCTTCCCCGTCAGTGGAGAAATTAACAACACTGTTGAAGATCCAGCGGCATTGATTCAACTCGTTGAAGAAACGTATAGATCGGAAGCACAAAGCATCGATCATACCGATGGCATTTCCATGATTTTTGACAATTGGCGGTTCAATTTGCGGGCATCTAATACTGAGCCTGTTGTGCGGCTAAATGTGGAGTCTCGTTCCGATGAGCGCTTAATGCTCATCAAGACTGATGAGCTGCTTGCCCTGATCCGGTCCTGAGTTTACCTCTTAGCTTTATCGAATTAGATTAATTGAGAAGACTTTCCAGGTGGCATCAGTCTGCAAATCAAGTGAATGCATGACGTAATCGAAATAGCCGAATCAAAGCCTTATTCTATACTCTTCGATGAAACTCTAGAATTCCTTCGAGATGTACACACGCCGAATGTTATGAACACGATATGCCCCTTGAACCAACGGTTACCTGATATTGCAGAAAAAATCTGGAAGCTAGGTCAGAGAGCCTATCAGGTGGAAGCGAGTTTAATCGGAATCGATGAATTTCCACCTTTAGATCATAGCGCCAAAGATATACAGCGTAGCTGCTCTCAGTATTTTGGAATATGGGAAGGCACGGAATTACTTGCAGCCGTTGAAATAGAAGGCGCCGAAGAAGATTTTCTAATCAGCAGTTTCTTTGTTATTCCCTCCCGTTTTCGTTCTGGTCTAGGCGATATGTTATTACACGCGATATTAGAGACTAAACCCAACAGTCGCTTCATGGTTGAGACATCTGTCTGGAACAAGCCCGCTATCAATCTTTACAAAAAGCACGGCTTTGTTACGACTTCCCAACGCGAAATCAGTGGTGGCCATAAAATTTTCACTATGAGGTTGCGCCGGGTCACTTCTGGTTGACACTACGTTCGTCTTCTTGTGATCTCCGAAACCATTCAGTCAGATGAAATTGAACAGCAGGTTTAATTTAAGTACGCTCGTTTATTGTTATCTATCAATTTTCTCTTGATGCGGCCCATCATCAATTATCCCTAACCCTTGCTTAGACTCATGTATTAACCAGAGCCAACTACTTGTCCCATTTCCTGGTGAACTGGATCAGGCCATTTGTTGAAGCATCAAGATTTAATGCTGTCAATTTGCTGGAAAGAGAATCAAACATTTCTCGGGACAAAAACTTGCCCGATTCAACTCCCCATTGATCGAAGGCGTTAATGTTCCAGATTACACTTTGTACAAACACTTTGTGTTCATAGAGTGCAATAAGGCTGCCGAGGTTATAAGGATTCAGTTCTCTAAGCATGAGAGTATTACTGGGCTTGTTACCTGGTAGGTTCTTATGTGGAGCCTCCGAATCCGTATTACCTTTCATCAAAGTAAGACTCTGGCCGAAACAATTAGCCAGCAAGTGCTGGTGTTGTTCTTTTTCAACTTCGAACCTGGGTTTAGCCAACGCAATAAAGTCAACAGGTACAAACTGGGTACCCTGATGCAGCAACTGAAAGTAGGAATGTTGTCCATCGGTACCGGCTGTACCCCAAATTATTTCTCCTGTGTTCGTCTTCACTGGTTTGCCTTCCACATCGACAGATTTGCCGAGACTTTCCATTTGGAGCTGCTGCAGATAACTGGGCAGTAGCTTCAAACGTTCACTGTAGGGAATGACGGCTGTATTTTTGCTGTCGAAAAAGCCGGTGTATAGCACAGTTAATAACCCCATTATAACTGGCATATTTTCGTGGAGAGCAGCCTTCTGGAAGTGCCTGTCCATTGCGTGTGCCCCTGCCAGTAATTCACGAAAATTCTGCATACCAATAGCGAGTGCGATTGGCATGCCAATAGCAGACCATAATGAATACCTGCCTCCTACCCAATCCCACACGGGAAACAAATTTTCAGCACTGATTCCGAATTCACGCGCCGCTAGCGTGTTCGCGGTGATCGCAATGAAGTGTTTAGCAAGGGCGCTTTCGTCCTGAGCTTGTTCAAGTAACCACAGCCGGGCCTTCTCCGCATTCTGCTGAGTCTCCAGAGTAGTGAATGATTTGGAAGAGATGATAAACAACGTGGAAGCAGGATTCAGAGCGTTCAGAGTGCTACGAAGGTGGGCTGGGTCTAAGTTGGAAACAAAATGCAGTTGTGGGGTGTGGGTAGTTAAATCAGCGAGAGCCTCACATCCCAACGATGGGCCAAGGTTAGAACCACCGATGCCTATGTTAACCACATCGTTAATTTGCTTCCCGTTATAACCCTTCCAATCACCGTTGCGCAAAGCCTCTACAAAACCTGTTATTTTGTTCAGTGTTTCTCCTACTTCAGAGAACTTACTATCGGGATCCCGTAAGGTAACGTGGAATGCTGCTTTATTCTCGGAGAGGTTGATCTTATTGCCGGAAAACATGGCCGCAATAGAAGCAGGCACTTTGCACTCATTTGCTAGGTCGATAAGAAGCTTAAAAGACTGGTCAGTTAGATAGTTTTTGGAGTAGTCCAACAACAACTGGTCTGTGAAAACGGAAAAGCGATCGAATCGCTTACTATCACTTGTAAACAGATCGTTCAAGCGAAAAGCGGGATTCTTGAATTCTTCGCATTCCCTATGTAGGTTTCGCCACGCGTGAGTTTGGGTAGGGTTACTCATAGAAGAGCGATTTTAGCCCAGCAGGGGGGCATGAGATAGAGCAATTAATACGATTTACAAAGGTTCAATGCTCCTTAGCTTCGCTTTCTTGTAGTCATTTCCTGATTCAACTATGCTTCGTTCCTTCGCTGCCAAAGAGAGACATCGATTTCGGTAACTTATGCTAGACGAAAAAGAAATTCGTGAACTGGTTGCTTCCCACGGTGCTAGCGTTAGTCAGGGGAGGCTCATAAAACAACTCATAGAAGACGGCGATCTCCCTCGCCTGACTGACGTCACTGTTCTTGAAGGCAAGGTGTCTGACTCGGTTTTTTCTGGCGACCTTGTTGACAGACATGGTAGGCCCATACGCTTAATGTTCCGAAACAACCGTATTTCTACCCATGATGTTAACCGGGGTGCTATTCCATTTAAGGACCAAGTACTCGCTTTTAATCATGACCATATGTTGGGTCTCGTGAAAGATGTGCTCGGTTCGTCCCAGTTCGAAGTAGCCCGGCTCAAGCCAAGCTCAACTGTAATTCCAGCCGAGAACCTGAAACTGGTAAGGTTGGAAAATGTGCTGAGGTTATACATGGCAGAGAGCTCTACCTCCACCTCCCTTTATATACACTGGCTGGCGGCGAAGGAGGCGGGGCTGAGCGTAATGCAATACGCCGGGCACCAGCTAATTGTTGGAGACCTCGAGCCTAATGGCATTCTTCCCTACCTGATGGATACGCCAAGTACTAAGGATCAGGTGGATCGTACCATCGATGCGCAGGACCTAGTTGATAATGATGTATGCAGCTGGAACCAATATGCACAGATAAGGAACTCTTCCATCATGGCTTTCGGTATAGTGTCTCAGTATCTAGCGGGTAAAGGCATGGTATTGGTAGATACAAAGACTGAACACGGCATCAACAGCCAAGGGCAGATCGTCGCTGCCGACGAACTCTATACAATGGATTCCTCTCGTTTTTGGAAGCTGGACGATAAAGGGGAACTGTTGACGCGAGACGGGAAGCCTGTGTCATTTTCAAAGGAGTTCGCTCGGGGGATGGTGACTGAGAAAGACCAGCAGTTCACTGAAGAACAGGCTAATGAAATTGCTGTGCGTTATATACAGGGACTTCAGCATCTTACGGGAGAATCGTTTGCCCCTGATCTACGGGCGCGCGATGAACGCATTGTAGATTCAACAAATCTGATTTTGGATGCTTTGCTTTAAAGTGCTTCTCTCGCCACGATTTCTTAAAATTCAATTTTTTCTAACATTTTTTCCTATTCCCGAGAACTTCTTATGAAGGCCTTCATTGGTTGTGAACGTATAGTCTTTATTTTATTGCCGGTAGCGGTTTTAGCTTGTTCGCCTGCGTCATTGCCGCTTGAGCAAATCAGCGAGCAATTAGTGACTGTGCAAGATTACAGGCGAGCGGAGAAATCCCTTGCAGCTAATACTTCGAAAATCGTTTATGACGTTATTATCAATGAGTATTGGCAGGAGGATGAAAGGCTTGTTTACCAGAAATCAACGTCACAAGGATATAATTATATCCTGGTCGATTTGACTTCCAATGGTAAGTCACCTTTGTTTGACCATGCAAGGCTGGCTGAATCACTGTCAACATATACCGAAAAAGATACGAAAGGAAATAATCTGGATTTAACCCAGATAGAAATTACCGACGATCGAGAGTTTGTGGAGTTCAATTTCGAGGAGTCACGATATCGTCTCAATCTCATCAGCTACGCATTGCAGCTACTAGAGGACGAGCCGCAAGATGAATACTTGTCACCTGATGGGCGCAAAGCGGTCTATATAGAGGCGTATAATCTTTGGCTACGCGACGTAGTGACCAATGAACTGACCCAGTTAACCTTTGATGGCGCAGAGTCCTACGGTTACGCCACAAATAACGCTGGTTGGAGTCGAGGAGAAGGTCCGGTATTACTTTGGTCTCCAGACTCTAAAAAATTGGCAACGTTCAGGCACGATGGCAGAAACGTGAAACATATGTACCTTTACTCGACGGAGGTAGGACACCCAGAGCTCGATGTGTGGAAATACCCATTACCTGGAGATGAGCATATCTTCTTGATTGAAAGAGTGGTCCTCCACCTGGAAGAAAACCCACGATTAGTGCGGTTGAAGATGCCACCTGACTTTCATCGATCAACTACTAGTGATCATATGGCAGGGCGCAATGGTAGGTTTCTCGATGTTGAATGGAGCGCGGACAGTGAGAAATTAGCTTTTGTTTCTTCCAGTCGTGATCACAAGTCAGCCCAGTTAAGAGTGGCCAACCCTGAAACCGGTGAAGTGCGTGACGTTTTTAGTGAGTCGGTCAGCACTTATTATGAATCGGGTGTGGCTTCCGCGAACTGGCGAGTATTGCATGATCGCAATGAGTTCATTTGGTTTTCTGAAAAATCCAACTGGGGCCATTTATATTTTTATGATCTCACAAATGGTGAATTCAAGAAGCAGGTCACCAGTGGGAACTGGAGTGTGCTGCAGGTCCAGAAGATCGACAGTGACAAAGGACTGATTTATTTTACAGGTTCAAACCGCGAACTTGGAGACCCGTATTATTCTTATTTGTATCGAGTTCATTTCGATGGAAGTAATTTGGTCAATCTGACACCGGAGCCGGGGCACCATGTTATCAACTGGTCTAATTCGGCGGATTACTTCACTGATACTTGGTCTACCCCAACCCAACCCGCTGAGTCTGTGGTGCGCAACAGAGATGGTGAGGTCATTGCAAAATTAGAAGAAACTGATATCAGTGCATTAGTGGAATCGGGATGGGTGGCGCCAATACCCTTCAAAGTAAAAGCTCGGGATCAACAGACGGACCTGTATGGCTTGATGTATCAGCCATCCAACTTGGATAAAACCAAATCCTATCCGGTGTTAAACTACCTGTACCCTGGCCCACAAACCGGCAGTGTGGGTAACCGGGCCTTCCAAGCGTCCCGGCGCGATAAGCAAGCACTGGCCGAGCTGGGCTTCGTCGTAGTAGAAGTGGATGCAATGGGCACGCCGGGTCGATCCAAATCCTTTCATGATGCTTACTACGGTAACATGGGAGATAATGGACTACCTGACCAGATAACTGCTATTCGTCAGCTGGCTGAACTGAATTCTTGGATGGACTTGGACCGGGTGGGGATCTGGGGGCATTCGGGAGGGGGGTTTGCTTCTACAGCCGGCATACTACACTACCCGGAGTTCTATAAAGTTGCTGTTTCGAGCGCTGGAAATCATGATAACCGGAACTATGAAGATGACTGGGGTGAAAAATGGCAAGGGTTATTGGAGACTTACCCAGAGGCCCAACCTACTCCGGGTGACGGCGGGGAGGCGACGAACTATGACAACCAAGCAAACCAGCTCTTTGCGGACAAGCTTGAGGGCAAACTGCTACTCGCCCATGGCATGATGGATACTAACGTGCATCCAAGCAGCACCATGTTAGTAGTAGAAGCTTTGATAGAGGCAGAAAAGGATTTTGATTTGTTATTGATTCCTAATGTGGGCCACAGTTTCGGCAATTCACGTTATTTTATGAAACGTCGCTGGGATTATTTTGTGGAGCATCTGAAACACGCTAACCCGCCAGCTGCTTTTACTTTTTCTGATAATATCAAGTAGTGCCCGCTATCGGTTGTAAACCCTTTACCTAAAGGTTCTCTGGTTTTTTATGGATCAAATGGAAGCGGCACTGGCGGCATTCGCCAATTTTATGTGGGGGCCACCACTGGTAGTACTCCTAGTAGGTGGTGGCCTATTCTTCACGGCCCACTCTAAACTGATGCACTTCCGCTATTTTGGGCACAGTTTTGATCTCCTGCGCGGTCGGCACAACAAACATACTGGTGCTACGGCCGGGGAAATAACACACTATCGGGCTCTAGCAACAGCGCTTGCTGGTACAATCGGACTGGGTAATATAACCGGCGTTGCAGTTGCCATCACAATTGGCGGTCCCGGATCAGTGTTTTGGATGTGGGTGACTGCTCTAGTTGGTATCTCCACTAAGTTTTACACAGCGTCGTTAGCCATTTTGTATCGTGGCCATGATGACAGTGGCAAACTTCAGGGTGGGCCCATGTACGTAATTCGTGAAGGATTAGGTCACAGGTGGCTGCCGCTTGCATGGATGTTTGCCATTGCTGGAATGGTCGGCACGTTGCCAGTTTTCCAGATCAACCAGTTGGTGCAGATTGTAAGAGATGTAGTGGTGATCCCCGCAGGTATCACTACCTCCGAAAATCATCTCGTGTTTGATTTAATTATAGGTATCCTTCTGTCAGTGGTGTTGTTTTCCATAGCAAAGGGCAAAGTCAAACGGGTATCCGCGGTAGCAGGCAGGCTAGTGCCCATCATGGTGGTTTTTTACCTTGCTATTACCGGCATCCTGCTGCTCAGTAATATTAGCGAGATTCCCGCTATGTTTGCTCTGATCTTTAAGGATGCCTTTACAGGTGATGCTGTTTCCGGAGGAGCTATTGGAGCCGTGATCCTTATAGGAGTACAACGTGGTGTGTTCTCCAACGAAGCTGGACTTGGCACCGAGTCATTAGCCCATGGAGCAGCCAAAACGAATGAGCCAGTCCGTGAAGGGTTGGTAGCGATGGTAGCGCCTATCATCGATACTCTCATTGTTTGTACTTGCACTGCGCTTTCTCTGCTTGTCACCGGTGCCTGGCAGGGTGGCGCAATAGGAGTAACTCTGACATCCCAAGCCTATGAACAAGCGTTTCCAGGGTTTGGGGCTTATCTGGTGTTGGTCATGGTGTTCGTGCTTAGTACTACCACAGTACTCACCTATTCCTACTATGGAAGCAAATGCATGGGTTTTTTGTTTGGGACAAAAACTGAGAAGTACTATTTATGGGCATACATGGCGCTTGTTACAGCTGGCGCAGTTGTTTCGTTGGAGGCCGTGATTAGTCTCTTTGACGGTGTATATGCCACCATGGCTATTCCCACAATGATCTCTACAATTATCCTAGCTCCCAAAGTCTCGGAAATGGCCAAGGACTATTTTGGGCGGTTGGATGCTGGAGAATTCGAAGAAGTGGCTACCACTGGAGCGCCGTCTGCAGAGGAGCAAAAGCCGGAGGGCTAGAGAAATGAAAAAATTCTATATTCTTGTTGCGGTAATGATCTTTCAATTCGCCCATGCGCAAGATTCGGAGCGCATTAAATCTTATATCATAGAGATTGGTCAGGTGTTGGACGCATACCATGCTGCAGCCGCTGAGGGCGATTGGAGCACATATTTCGATTTGATGAGTGAAGACGGTGTTTTCTTGGGCACAGATGCTTCAGAACGCTGGATTAAGAATGAATTCAGGGCCTATGCGGGCAACCGCACTGGATGGGTTTATCGTTCAGTATCGAGAAACATCAATCTTACCCCTGATGGAATGAGTGCATGGTTTGACGAGATGCTCGATAGTTTAAGTTATGGGACTAGTAGGGGTACGGGCGTGCTGATTCGCACTAATGAAGGTTGGAAAATTTCTCAGTATCACCTGACTTTTCCCATTCCAAACGAGTTGGCACGCCATGTAACGGACGAAATCAAAGCATTCGAAGCGGGTAATTAAAGGGCAGGCTCGTATCAGTGAATGGTCTGTTCAGACTCAGGCAGTTCTTCAGCTCGAGAATTTACGATTCTTTCTTCTTGGGACACATAGCTGCGAGTGCTCACCGGGCTTTCTAAGTATTTACCCAAACTGCTGATAAAGCTTTCCATGTGTTCGGTCTTGTAATGTCCTTGCAGACAATCCGCGTTCTCCCATTCTTGCAAAAGGATTATCTGGTTCTGATCGGTAACTCCCTGGAAATATTCATAACTCAGGCAACCACGCTCCTCACGGCACAGTTTAACCATGTTTTTCATAAGCCGAATCACTTCTGCTTTGGATTCAGGCAGTAAGTGAAATGTGCTCTGCACCATAATCATTGTTTGTATTTCTCCTGAATTCCCACGATACCTGGATTTGGGTGACCTGCCGCCAATTATGCGCTGATTCGGTTTAAAAATGGTTAAACCTAATTTTCGTCACATCCAGCTAAGATGGGGCAAATATTCAAATAATCAAGACCTTGCTATAACCGAATGATATCTCATCGCTACCTGAACCGCACAAAAGAAATGCCTTGAATTTATGACGTGCTTGCTCATGGAAAAATTCTGAAATTAATAGGTTACTCTGGACCGGCGGCAGAGCCAGTTCTGTTAAGTTCCTGGTTGAGGAATTCTAGGTCCTCAACTGCAGCCTGTCTCAGACGTTCTCGTTGCGCTACTGTCAGGCAAACGAATTCTCTGATATTGCTGCCTAGTACTTGCTCTCTTGTACAAACCAGCATATCAGATTCGGCGGAAACCGTGGCGTTGTAGGCATCGACATCTCTTTGCGAATTAATTCTGGAAATACCTTCGTTTTGATACAGGTTTTCGCAGCCAGCGAGAATTGCTAGAAAAAATAATAGAATAGGTACTTTGAGCACTTTGTTTTCCTCGATAGCGTCGCTTAGTGAATCTGCGTCTGGCGATTTAATCTCATTTGCAGTCCACTTTAACACCAAGATTTACTGGTTCCTAATTACAATGCCTGCGACAGTTGTAAGTCTAGTAGTTAGATCACGTTATTCGTTTTAAGGTTTGAGATTTCCGAGTCTGAGAACCCCCAGTTGCTGAGCACTTCCTCTGTGTTTGCCCCGGTGATAGCCGCCGGGGATTGGATCTTGCCTTGAGTCCTACTGAATCGCGGTGCTGGGGCAGGCTGCGTCACACCTTGTACTTCGACAAATGTTTGCCTTGTCTTATTATGTGGGTGATCTGGCGCTTCGGCTAAGTTCAGAACTGGTGCAAAGCACACGTCGGACCCCTCCATAATGTCACACCATTCCCGCTGAGTTTTCGTCTTGAACAGTGCCTCCATCTTTTTGCGCTTAATGGGCCAGGTTTTTTGGTCTGATTGCTCTTTAAAGGATTCTTCAGTAATTTCACATTTTTCTAAAAGTAATGCGTAGAACTGAGGCTCGAGAGAGCCGAGGGAAATATACTTCCCATCGCTGCATTCATAACTGCCGTAGTAGAAAGCACCGCCATCCAAACGGTTGCTATATCGTTCTGTGGTCCACATACCCATGGCCATCAAACCATAAAACGGGCTCAATAAACTCGCGGTACCGTCAGTCATAGCTGCATCGACTACCTGACCCTTGCCGGAACTGCTTCTTTCTACTATGGCTGCAAGAATACCTGTTAGCAGGTACATAGCTCCTCCACCGAAATCCCCTATGAGGTTTAGTGGAGGAGCGGGTGGTCGATCAGCGTAACCCATTGCGCCAAGAGCACCGGCAACGGAAATGTAATTAATATCGTGACCTGCAGCATGGGAGAGCGGTCCGTTCTGTCCCCAACCAGTCATCCGGCCGTAAACCAATTTCGGATTGCGTTCCAGACAGATCTCTGGTCCCAGCCCCAAGCGTTCCATGACACCGGGACGAAATCCTTCCAATAGGACATCTGCTTGATCGCTAAGGCGCAAGGTAGTGTCTAGCGCAGTAGAATTTTTAAGATCGAACGCCGCTGATTTGCGGCCACGATACAGCACGTTTGCACTACTACCGCTGCCTTTTTGGCTAAGCCGGTCTATGCGAATCACCTCAGCACCCATGTCTGATAACATCATGGCGCAGAATGGTACCGGCCCGATGGCTGCCATTTCGATGACTTTGATTCCGGTTAATGGACCCATGGTTTTACTTCCCTTTTTAGGTAGGTCAAGAATGATAGGGGAAGAATCCCTAACAATAAACCGCCATGAGTGACGCCGATTGAGGTTTATCAATTAACCGCCAATACTTCCGGTTTCACTTTGCGCCTGGATTGATTATGCTTCGTGTCCGAATTAATCTGATGGGCGGTACTAATACGATGGAATTGAATGGCAAGACGGCCTTTATTACAGGAGGAGCATCCGGTCTTGGCTTGGCCACGGCCAGAAATTTTAAGACTGCAGGTGCTAATGTGTTTCTGTACGATCTCAACGCAGAGGCATTGGAGTACGCAGCAACTGAATTAGGCCAAAAAGCTGCCTGGCACGCCGGTGATGTTGCTGATGAGGGGGCGGTAAAAAAAGCTATCGAGAAAGCAAAAGAAGAGTTCGGCACAATTCACGTAAATGTTAATTCTGCGGGAATCGGCGGAGCGGCGCGCACAGTGGGTAGAAAGGGACCTATGCCACTGGAAAAGTTTGAACATATTGTACGTGTCAACTTGATAGGAACTTTTAACGTACTACGACTCTGTGCCGAGGTGATGCAGCTCAATGAGCCGCAAACAGAGGATGAAGAACGCGGCGTAATTATCAATGTGGCTTCAATCGCTGCCTTTGATGGTCAGACCGGTCAATCCGGCTATGCGGCCAGTAAGGGTGGAATTGTAGCAATGACGCTACCCATCGCCAGGGATCTTGCCAAACGAGGCGTTAGGGTCATGACCGTAGCTCCAGGAGTATTCGAAACTCCATTGCTGGCTAAGGCGCCCGATGAAATTAAGGAACCACTTATCGCTATAACGCAGTTTCCGAAAAGACTCGGCGATCCGGCGGAATTTGCACAGGAAGTCGCTCATATCGTGAACTGCAGCTATTTAAACGGAGAAACAATCCGTCTCGACGCAGGCATAAGAATGCCAGCAATATAGGCAGTTACGCTATTCAAACTCATACAGTTAATTCCAATGGCAGGGAATTGAACTCATTTACAGCGACTAACAGACTTAGTAGATAGAGGAACACAACATATGGCTGAAGCATATATAGTAGGCGCAGTGAGAACTGCCACTGGCAAAAAGAAGGGTCGATTGAGTCAAATCCACCCGGTGGACATGGGAGCAATTGTAGTCGATGAACTGGTAGACCGCACCGGTATCCCTACAGATAAAGTCGACGATATTATTTTCGGAGTGGTCATGCAAATTGGATCGCAAGCTGGCAACCTGGGTCGCAATGTGGCCTTGTCATCCAAGTTGGACTTGGAAGTACCGGGAACTACTGTGGATCGCCAATGCGGATCGTCCTTGCAAGCAATTCAATTTGGTGCTCAGGCCGTCATGTCGGGGACACAGGATGTCATCATCTGCGGTGGAGTGGAAGCCATGAGCAAAGTAGAGATTGGGTCCAATATCCGAGACGGACTGGCGCATGGCAGAGGCACGCCAAAGGGAGACCGCCTCGAGTTGCAATATCCAGGTATCCAGTTCAGTCAGTTCGATGGAGCCGAGTTACTTGCAGAGAAATACGATATCGACAGACCGGAACTCGATGAGTTTGGCGTGTTGAGTCATCAGAGGGCTAGGCTTGCTACTGAGAGTGGCTACTTCAAGCAGGAAATTGTGCCATTGAATATCAATTTGGAAGATGGCAATGTGGATGTTCATGATGTCGATGAGGGTATCCGTTTTGATGCATCGCTTGAAGCCATGCAATCACTAAATACTCTGCGCGAGGGGGGTGTTATAACCGCTGGAACGGCCAGCCAGATCAGTGATGGTGCAGCTGCCATCATGGTGGCTAATGAAGAGGCGGTCAAGAAATACAAACTACCGGTACGAGCTAAGATTCAATCGCTGGCTGTGATCGGGTCAGATCCAGTTATCATGCTCGAAGGTCCCATACCTGCTACAAAAAAAGCCCTAGAAAAAGCAGGTCTCTCTATCGATGACATTGATCTTTACGAAGTTAATGAGGCTTTCGGTTCAGTTCCTTTAGCTTGGGCGAAGGCACTGAACGCAGACATGGACAAATTGAACGTAAATGGTGGCGCGCAGGCTCTCGGTCATCCTCTGGGAGGAACTGGAGCTAAGTTAATGACTACACTGGTGCATGAGCTTGAAAGGCGTGAAGCTAAGTATGGCCTAGTCGCAATTTGTGAAGGTGGTGGTACTGCCAATGCCATGATTATCGAGCGAATGGATTCCATCTCTGCATAAGTTGTCAATTGGTTATCAAGGTTTCCGAGAATAGGCATAGATATGTTATTAGATAATTACACCAGCCCGTGGATGGATGAAGAGCTACATATAATGCGGAACGCGGTAGCCAAATTCCTTGAGAAGGAGTTTGTCCCATGCATGGAGAAGTGGGAGAAGCAAGGTTTCTTGGATCGTGACGCCTGGTTGAAAGCAGGTGAAGCCGGGTTACTTTGTGCCTCGATACCAGCTCAGTACGGCGGTGGCGGTGGTAACTTCAAGCACGAGATGGTGCTTGTGGAAGAACTAAGCTATGCCAACATCACTGGGTTTGGCAATGGTGTCCATTCCGGTATTGTAGCCCACTATATAAACTCTTATGGAACCCAAGAGCAAAAGGAGAAATGGTTGCCGAAAATGGCTAGCGGCGAGATTGTTTCAGCCATTGCCATGACTGAACCTGGCACTGGCTCTGACTTGCAATCGGTAAAAACCACAGCAATGCGTGATGGGGACCACTATGTGTTAAATGGTCAGAAGACCTTTCTGACCAATGGCATGACAGCTAACTTGATTTGCATAGTAGCTAAGACCGATCCCTCAGAAGCGGGGAAGGGTATCTCGCTCATCGTTGTCGAAACCGAAACTGTTGAAGGCGAAGGAGGGTTTTCTCGAGGGCGTAATCTCGAAAAATTGGGCCTGAAAGCCCAGGATACAGCGGAGATCTTTTTCGATAACACTAAGGTTCCTGTGAATAATTTGCTCGGCACGGTGGAAGGCAAAGGCTTTGTGCAACTTATGGAACAGCTACCTCAAGAGCGTCTGATTATTGCTGCTGGTGCCTGCGCAGCTATTGAGAAAGCACTTCGGCTCACAAGTGATTATGTGAAGGAACGAAAAGCGTTTGGTAAGCGCATCTTAGATTTTCAGAACACTCAATTTAAACTTGCTGAGCGCTTTACAGAAGCGAAGTTAGCCAGAGTGTTTGTTGATGACTGCGCTATGAAACTAGCAGAAGGCAAGCTCGACAATGCCACAGCTGCCATGGCCAAGTGGTGGACGACTCAGAAGCAGAATGAGATCGTGGACGAGTGCCTGCAGTTCTTCGGTGGTTATGGCTATATGATGGAATACCCTATAGCCAGAATGTACGCTGATAGCAGGATCCAGAAAATCTACGGGGGAAGCAATGAGATCATGAAGCTCCTGATAGCGCGGGAGATTTAAAGGGAATCGAGAGGCTATTCACCGCAAATCGGGTAGCTGATAATCCTCCTCATCCAACTTGGCCCGAATAGTTTTCTTGTCAATCTTGCCGGTAGAGGTTAGAGGTATATTGTCCGTTTCAATGACTTCATCTGGTAATTGCCATTTGGCAAAAGTGTTGCCGCAGTGCTCGATTACGGCAGCAACGTTCAGCTTCGCACCTTCGTTCATAACGACCAGGGCAACTGGTCGTTCGTCCCACTTCGGGTGGGGTTGCGCCACTACTGCAGCCTGAATAATGTCCGGCATCGCAACAATGTGATTTTCCAGGTCTACTGACGAAATCCATTCACCGCCGGACTTTATAAGGTCCTTGGAGCGATCAGAAATCATTACATACTGTTCTGAATCAATCTTAGCCACATCCCCTGTCACCAACCAGTCATCATGGAATTTGTCGGGTTGTGGGTCGTTATAATATTCGGAAGCAATCCAGGGGCCTCGAATGCACAGCTCGCCGACGGCCTCGCCATCGTGTGGAAGCGGATTCCATTCTTCGTCAAATATCTCGATTTCCAAGCCCGGCATGGACAACCCGGCCTTGGCAATATTTTCGAACTGATGATCTTCGGAGAGGTTGATATGTGAGCGCTTGGCGACTTTACGTGACAGCGTGCCAAGTGGATTGGTTTCGGTCATGCCCCAACCCTGGATCATTTCGATTTTGTGACTCTCCCAATACCAGCGCATCATTTCAACCGGTGGAGAGGAACCTCCGCAGGTAAGTCGGTCCATCTTAGACAGGTCATATTTTTCTGGCTCGGCTTCGAGAGCTGCTCGCACTCCTTGCCATATCGTTGGTACTCCGGCAGAAATAGTAACCTCTTCTTCGACCATTAGTTTTAGGAAGACGTCAGGAAGCATGAATCGGTGGGGCATGACCTGCTTACAGCCCAGCATTGAAGCAGCAAATGGCAGACCCCAGCCCATTGCATGGAACATAGGTACAATGCCAAGCAATGAATCCAGCGAAGAAAGTCCGATCGAGTCCGTTAACGATTCTGTCAACGTGTGCAGGTAAGTTGAGCGATTGGTGTACATCACACCCTTGGGCTTACCCGTGGTGCCCGATGTGTAGCAAAGTCCCATGGGCGAAGTTTCATTGATTTCTGGCCAGTCGAATTCAGACGGTTGGTCAGCAATAAAATCTTCGTAATCAATTTGATTCTCGAAAGAGCTTTCCCCGCCTTCGCCGTGGCGGCATATCACGAGTAACTCCACGCAGGGGATCTTGGCCCACAACGGCTCTAGCAGAGGTAACAAATCTTCATCGGCAAAGATCACCCGGTCACTGGCGTGATTGATGATGTATTCCAGGTCTGTGGGTGAAAGCCGAATGTTGAGGGTATGCAACACAGCACCCATGGAAGGTACTCCCTGGTACAGTTCCAGATGCCGATAGTTACTCCACATGAAGCTTGCGACACGGTCGCCTACTTCGATTCCCTGCTTCTTTAGAGCATGGGCAACCTGGTTGGCGTGGTCCCAGGTTTGCTTGATTGTCTGACGGTGAGTGCCATCAGCCTGCTGTGTGACGATTTCTACTTCTGGATCCAATATGGCACCACGGCCCAGTATGCGGGACATCAGAAGGGGTGTGTTCTGCATAGTCATTCGATTTTCCCCTGTAATTCTCTTTTCCATTAGGATAGTAACGCGGAAATGGAGAATATCTGATAATTGGGGGCATGTTCAATCGCCTAAAACCAAGTATTAAGGAAGTATTTCGTAGGCCCTACTTATTAATTGCTGCGTTTAGCCAGAATAGTTGGGGGGAGCGAATAAGTAATAGCCTATCCTTTACAATGATTAAAGGTAAGATTGAAAACGGCCAGTTAGCAGTTTATTCTCGGAATCTATCTATTTGCAGTTACTGGAGAAGACAATGATTAATGCTAAGGAACATCCAAAGAAAACCATTAACGTAAAAGGCAAGAACATGGCCTACGTGGAAATGGGCGAAGGGGATCCTATTGTCTTTCAACATGGTAACCCAACTTCTTCTTACCTTTGGCGCAACATTATGCCGCACCTCGCTGATCAAGGACGTTGTATAGCGATCGATCTAATTGGCATGGGGGATTCCGATAAACTAGAGGGTTCTGGCCCGGATCGCTATACGTTGCTGGAACATAGGGACTATTTTGATGCTGCCCTGCAGACTCTGAGTGTGGGCCAGGACGTGACCTTCGTAATTCACGACTGGGGATCTGCTTTGGGTTTCGACTGGGCCAATCGACATCGAGACTCTGTGAAGGGAATTTGTTACATGGAAAGCATCGTCAAGCCGGTGAGCTGGGATGATTGGCCCGAAGCCGCTCGCGGAGTATTCCAGGGATTCCGTTCGCCAGCGGGAGATGGAATGATATTGGACAAAAACGTTTTCGTAGAAAGAGTGTTGCCTGGTTCTGTGCTAAGAGAACTAACGGAAGAAGAGATGGAAGTTTATCGGCGACCCTTCTTGAGTTCAGGTGAGGATCGCAGACCAACCCTTACCTGGCCTCGTCAGATTCCAATTGAAGGAGAACCTCTGGAAGTCGTGGAGCTTGTACAAAGTTATGCGGATTGGTTATGCCAGTCGATGGTACCAAAGCTATTTATTAACGCTGACCCTGGGGCGATACTAATTGGTCCACAGCGCGAATTTTGTCGCAGCTGGCCCAATCAGACTGAGGTAACGGTGCCTGGTAATCACTTTCTTCAGGAAGATTCACCGGATGAGATTGGCCAGGCTATAGCTAGCTGGCTAAAAGGAATTAGCTAAGGCTGGAGTTGGCAGATTAGAGAGTAGGTTAATGACTAAAAAAGATTTGTTCTTTCTATTTTTCCCACTGTTATTTGTAATAACTTCAACTGCGCTTTTTGCTCAAAATATTTCCGAGGGTATCATAGGCACTTGGTTGATCAACGAGGAGTTGAGCGACGACACTGATGATATGGTGGGGGAAGCCATAGAGGCAGGGGGAGGTCGAGACAGCCGAGGATTTTTCAACCGAAAGGAAGATTTTTATCGTGGCGGACCGCCTGAGCACGAATTATATGACCGCATTTCCTATGATGACGTACTAAATATTAAATACATGGAGCCAGAATTTTTGTTTGGCTACGAAGATGAATACTCGCGCGTGTTCCATACTGATGGTCGCCGCCGCCGAACCGCGGCCAACGACTTCTACAGCGAAGGAGGGCAGGACTGGTCTTCAGCAAATTGGGAAGGTGGCGCGCTAATCGTGGAAGCTCGACCCCGCGACGGTGGATTTACAATAGAGACCTATACATTGGAGGCGAATGGTAGTCGTTTACGTGTAGAAATGCTTATCCAACCCGATTCCTTTAATGTGCCGATTAACCTAGTACGAGTTTTTGATCGTATGAAAGATCAGGATTGAGCTAAAATTTCCTCTTCGACATCTCCTAACTTATCCTTGCCAAAAAAAATCTCATCAACAACGTAGAAGGTAGGTGATCCAAATGTCCCTCGTTTCACTGAGGCGTTGGTATTGTCGATGAGTTCTTGCTTGATTTCCGGGTTCTGTGTGCCGGCTATTATTTCATTAGCCGGCAATCCTGCATTTTTCAGCTCCTGAGCTATGACTTCTGGGTTTGACATATCCAACTCTTGTTCCCACATGCATCTATATACGACATCAATATAATTGTTAAAAAATCCCTGATGTTTGGCATAAATCGCCCCTCGCATAATGTGCAAGGTGTTTATAGGGAAATAGGGGTTCATCTTGAATCGGGTTATATTGTATTTCTTTACAAAACGTTCCGTTTCTAAAGAGTGGTATTGCGGTTTGTTTTTTACACCCGCGAATTGTTCCATCGGAGGCTTATTATTAGTTGCTTTGAAGATTCCTCCGAGCAGGATCGGAAAGTATTCAAAGCTTATACCAGTGCGTTCTTCAATTTCGGGAAGTACCTGGTGGCAGAAGTAGGTGTTCGGACTACCAAAATCAAAATGAAACTCAACTTTCACTGACATATTTAAATACTCTCCCTTTTAGAAACACGTTTATTAAAGCGGCTTGAGATGCAGGTTTCGTAGCTATTTTGGTGTTACCACTTTTCCCTGAAAGGGCGCAAATCGATTTCATGAGACCAGGCATCTGGGGTTTGATTATGCAGTGTCCAGTAAGCTTCTCCCACTGACTCAGGATTCATTAAAGTATGTGGCGGTAATCCATCAGGATCTATTCCTCGGTCACGATACCTTTCTTTAACGAAGGCCGTGTCTACTCCAGCGTCTATAATTAGATGGGCAACATGAATACCTTCTGGCCCAAGTTCCCGAGCCATGCTTTGTGCAAGCCCACGTAAGGCGAACTTGGCACTGGCAAAAGCCGCAAAGCCACTTCCCCCGCGCAGACTAGCGGTGGCGCCAGTAAAGAATATCGAGCCCTTACCGCGCGGCACCATGTACTTGGCAGCCTCCCTACCGGTGAGAAAGCCTGTTAAGCAAGCCATTAGCCAGACCTTGTAGAAAACACGATGGGTAGTATCCCGAATCGGGAAATTCACATTGCCACCGGGATTAGAGATGACAACTTCCATTGGGCCAATGTCACTTTCTATGGCAGCGAAGCGTTCCTCGATCTGGGTTTCCTCGCGCGCATCCAGAGTATAGGCATAAGCTTCACCGCCGGCTTTTGTAATCTCTTTGGCCAGGCCCGCAGATTTATCACCGTTTCGACGACCGAGACAGATTGTGTATCCACCTGCTGCAAAACGGCGAGCGATGGCGGCACCGATGTAATCACCAGCTCCGACCACTAGGCATACTGGATTCGACATCTATTTCAGCGGTTTTTGAAATTTCAGGGTCATGCGGTCACTTTCACCAATTTTCGAATATTTTTCCCGTTCCTGATCGCCCAGTTGGTACGTAGGTGGCAGGGACCACACGCCTTCTGGGTATTTGGTAAGGTCCTTCGGATTGGCATTGATTTCCGACGAGGCTACAAACTCAAATCCAGCCTTCATCGCTATTTCTTTTACATATTGTTCCGTCACATAACCTGTTGTTTCCATTACTTGCATGCTGGAGCCTGGCAATGCGCGGTGCTCGACTACGCCGAGAATGCCTCCGGGTTTTAATGCTGCATAGAAAGTCTCGAAGTATTCGAGTTCCTGGCCCACCATTATCCAGTTATGAACATTCCTATATGTCATCGCGAGATCAGCAGTTTCAGGAGGTGCAATTACTACTTCATGTGGAGGATCAATGTGTCTAACAGTTATCTTTCCATAGATTTCGGGTGAGTTGGTAATTTTTTCTTCGAATCCCTGGAGGCTGCCAGCAGCGTAAGGGAGTGATGAGTTGGGGGAGAAATGAGCTACATACAACTTACCTTCTCCAGCAAGATATGGCGCTATAATTTCTGTATACCAGCCTCCTGCAGGAAGAATTTCAACTGCCGTCATATCTTTCTCGAGCCCAAAAAAAGCTAAGGTTTCTGCTGGATGTCTGTAATCATTTCTTGCACGATTCTGTTCACTCCGGTGATGGCCATTTGCTAGGGCTTCTAGTGTTAGCTTGACCTCTCTGTGGTGATCAGCAACTAATGAGTTAGGAATAAGCAATCCGAGTGCAGTCAGAAAAGCTAAGAGATATTTTTGAATAATCATAATTATTATCCGGGGTTAGTTTCGTACGTATTTAGTGACTTTTCGATCGCCAACAGATGCTCCCCAAATTACACCATTGTCATCGACAGCAATTCCTTCAGGGAAACTAGTACCATCATGGGGATTGGGGTCGGGAATAAAGTCAATTATATCGCCATTGAGAGTACCCACATAGATACCACGGTGCCAACCAGGGTTATAGCCATACTGGCCTTCAGCTTGGCGCGACTCTGAATCGACGACATATAGCATGTCGTCATGAATCCTTACCCCGCTGGGACGGCCGAAGTGAGCCCAAATAGCTAGTAATTCTCCTTCAGGAGAGAGTATCTGCAAACGGTTATTTGTGCGATCTCCTACGTAGATTTTTCCTTCGGAATCAACAGCTACGGAGTGTGGTCCCTCGAACTGCAGTGGCCCATAACCTTTCTCGCCCCATGCCTCGATGAATTCTCCTTCCGCGGTCAGGTGTACGATTCGACGATTCGACTCAGGATTGATATGCCCATCAACAATATAAAGAGTGCCGTCTGGCCCTATTGATAGATCTGAAGGTTCGTCAAACAGGGTTGGGCTATCTCCGCGAATTCCCGGTTGACCTAGTTCAATTAGGATTTCACCTTCTTGATTAAACTTAAAGATTTGATTTCCTTTCTCGCCGTCTACCACACCTGCGTCGATAACCCAAAGATTATCGTCATCATCGACGATTATACCGTGGGGCCATACAAACATTCCTGCTCCAAAGCTAGTCAAAATCTCTCCTTCAGGATTGAACTTTAAAATGGGGTCTACATTCGATTCTAGGCATGCTCCTTGATTTCCTCCACAGCGTTCGAATACCCAGATGTTTCCTTGGGAATCGACGTCTATAGCATTGCCTGATCCCATTTCGCGACCGTCTGGCATTTGTACGAGATCTTCGTATATCGTGTAGTTATTCGGATATTCGGGTAGCACGGTGTTTTGCTGCGCGATCCCGTTTTGGAGGAACAAGCTGGTAATTGAGAAAAATAATAAGATTTCTATTCTTCTGGTGCGCATTGAGATTTCCTCAGTCATTCATCGTTGTGTTGATGTAGTAGATTAAAACCTAGACTTCATTGCAAATACAAGAGTCAAACAGGAGGCTAATTCAGCTTATATCTGAAACAGCCTGTTGATCTTTATTGCCCAACCCTGATTGCGTAATTCGAAACTGTCAGGCCGATCAAAAGGGTTGGTATCGCGATCATCGCTATAAACGACGAACAACTCGCTGCCTGGTGCCCACTCCCAACGAAAGCGGAAATTAGTACTTAAGGAACTTTGACTTGAATTATATTGTACAAGGCCACCGACATACATCCGCGGTGACAAAGTATAGGTAATGCGCAATCTGCCAAGTTCAGTCCTGAAATCTCCTTCTGGAAGTTCCACGCGGTTAATGGAATAGCTGGGTTCGAGGGAGAGCTGCGGCGATAATTCGATGCGGCCGCTGCTGATTCCAATAGAGGTATTTTTGCCGCTCCAGAAGTCACCGATTCTAAGAGAGAGCGCTCCACTTACCTTTCTCTGCGTGCCTAACCTGTAGGATGTCTGGTAACTTGTGAAATCATATTTCCCAGGTTGCAGGGTGACATCGTTAGCGATATTGAATGGTCGAGTAAGCATTTCGAAATCGTCGCTAACGGACACGGTGAATTGATCGCTGCTCTCAAACTCGGTGGTGAAGCTGAGTCCGTGCTGGCGAGTCTCCAGTTTGTCAGTGCTTGCTGACCAGTAGGATTTTGTATTTGCCTGCAGGATGAAGCGACGTATCGATTCAATGGACGCAGGCCGTGGACTGAAACGTGCCGATCCCGAGTACTGTTTGAAATTGTCCCGCCGCTTGAAACCGATCTCGGGGTTGAAGTTGTCCTCGACTACCAGGTAACCCGAAGTAAAACCGTAGCGGTCACCATTGTAGTCGAAATTAGCCATATAACTCTTGTCCTCGCCTTTGAGATCGGGGCTGTCCGTCTTGGCAAGGTAAGTATCGATAGAGAAGTCATCGAGAAAGTCGAATGAGCCATCGATGCCATACAGTTGGTTTGATCCTTCGCCAACCAGGGATTCGGACCTTTCGGTGAATAACATTCCTACAGTGCTGCGGGACAGAACATCCCGTTTAATACGAATCACTGAAAAATCATTGGCTTCAATGTTGGCAGAATTAACAGCATCGGTGCCGATGTTTAGCGCACCGATATCGAAGTCACCAATCTTTCCTGTCACCCGTGCTCCGGCTTCGATGGGTACAATCTGTCCCTTTTCCAGTCCGATTCGCCGACTGAAAAACATGGTAGGAACATCGAGGGAGCGAGGTTGTGAGAAATCGAAGTTACCCTCACCTTCAAGGAAGAATTCCCGTTTCTCGGGATAGAAAAGATTAAAGCGGGTTAAATTAACCTGACGCTCATCAACCTCAACCTGAGCGAAGTCTGTGTTGTAAGTAAAATCAGCAGTCAGGTTATTAGTAATACCAAATTTAACGTCAACCCCTAATTCCTCTTTGCTTAGATTACTAATTGGCGGTGCAGCCAAACGATTTGTTGTAACCGTTCCTAGGCCATATGGCTTAATTTCAAGATTAAAATTGCGAGGCGGCACCTCCAGTTCATTTAAGGTTCCGGCTTCAGAGATACGCCACATCCCGGCAACCAGGCTGTTGCCAAGCGCAGCTGAGATCGGCAACTCTGTTAGGTAAGAAGCTTCACTGAGGCGTCGAATAATTCGTCTGAACTGTATTCCCCAAGTTTGCTCCGAGCCCGGTTCGTAGCGCAGAGAACGAAACGGGATCTCCATTTCGACAGTCCAGCCACCATCGAATCGACCTACTCGTGAATCCCACACGATATTCCAGTCGAAATTTACGCCGCGACCTCGGTCGCCTTCATTGGAAATGGCGAAATCGGAGAAGCCTCCTATCGGTGTTACCAGGAAGGCGGCGCCGTTGCGTCGGTCGAGATAAGTGTCGAGCATCACCGAGAAAGAATCATTAGTTCTTAATTGAAAAGTGTCACGGCGCATCTCGTTGGCAACCCAGTCGACCTCAGGAACCGATTCATAATTGCGTGCAGCAACGTAGAGATTGTCGTCATCGAAGAAGACCCAGGCTTCTGTCCTCTCGCTGGCGGGTGCGCCCTCGTCTGGTATTTGCTGAATGAAATCGGAGATTGGTGTAAGTTCCCGGTACACCGCCTCATCTAGATTACCGTCTATGTTTACTTCACCGTCATACCGGGTTGCCCGAACCGAGAGTCTGCCCTCGGCATCGCGACCGACTACAACTTCTTGTGCCAGTGCGCTGCTTACATTTAATAGGAGGGCGGTGAGAATACCCAGAACGAGTATAGGCAATGGGCACGTATTTAATTTATGACCCAAGGAAATCGTTAAGTCACTAACAGTTGAGTTCAGAATAAGCTATCTCTTAGTTTGCAGATTTTACAAATTTTAGCGTCATGCGATCGCTTTCGCCGATGGCGGAATACTTTTCCCGATCAACATTTTCGAGGCGGTAATTTGGAGGTAGGGTCCAAACACCTTCAGGATGATCTTTTGTGTCTCTTATGTTGGCATTGATTTCTGATGATTCAACAAATTCGAATCCGGCAGAGTCGGCAAGTTGTCTGACATAGGCTTCGCTAACATAACCCGAATCAATCATATGCTGTTTGTCGGCATTATCAGGTGCTCTATGTTCAACTACTCCGAGAATGCCGCCAGGTTTTAGGTTGGTGTAAAACGCATTAAAGAATTCCTGTTCCAGACCCCTAGCCATCCAGTTGTGAACATTGCGAAAAGTGAGTGCAATATCGGCCCCCTCTTCTGGGCCAACCGCTGTCTCAAGGGGGGGATGTAAATGGCGTATGACGGCTCTGCCATAGAGGTCTGGATTAGCAGTTAGTTTCGCCTCAAAATTTTCCAGGTTTCGTCTTTGAAAGGTATTTGTCGAATTGGGTGAGAAATGAGCGCCGTAGTATCGGCCATGGTCTCGCATATAAGGAGCTAGAATCTCGGTGTACCAGGCCCCTGATGGGCCTATCTCGATAAGGGTCATGCTCGGTTCTAGGCCGAAAAACTCCAGTGTCTCTTCTGGGTGGCGCCACTCGTTACGAGCGATGTTCGCCTCGCTGCGGTGACCGCCTATCATGATCTTTTCGAGAGTGAGTTGGGAGTCTTCATGATTATCCGCAACTGCGTGTGTCCAGCCAATCAAAGATAAAAAACAGGGGAAAAACAAATGAAATACTTTTTTCATAACGTGAACTCTACAGACTCAAGCCACCGAAACGCAGCAGGGGCAATTAGCTGAACCGCTCAACAATACAGACTCTGCGGCGGCGGCATTCTCTGCTGCGGTGCGCTGACGGGCTACAAATGCGCCAGAATCTATTTCTGGAGCCAAGGGTTCATTTGATTGAACGGTTTGCTGGCCGTGATAGCCAGTGTAGATCTGGAAACGGTGGGCATTGATATCAGACCGGATCAGGATGGAATTGTCATTCAGCACTTCGACGTTTTGAATCGGCGACCCATCTGCAAGCACGAACACATCGTTGACATTGGGTAAGCCTGTTACACGCCACGAAGTTTCCTCACCTACGCGATTTCGATCGGCGGCATAGGTGCCTACGTTCAGCACCCCACTTTCTTTATCGTTCCAGGCCTGGTCAACTCCTAGCGCTGGAAAGTCTATACCTTCGACGGTAGGTGCAGCATATTTATCAAGGTGTTTCACCTTAAAAGCATCGACCCAGTTGCCCTCGGTGATTTCGGTGATCATCATCTGCGCCGAGCCCTGACCCCGAGGCCAAGGTTCGCCGTTATTGAACCACCAGCCAAACTTATCCATGTCTTCGCCAAACCACTTGGGTTCCGAATAACGCTCTGCGGCTGCACTAAGGCGGGCAACCGCGGTATGGTCGCCAAGTGCCTTGGCGAGCACTAGGCCTTGAGCACTGGGTTGAATTGCTCGCTTGGGATCACGCCAGCCTAGGGTATTTGCCAAGGTATCGTAGATCTGGGTGGCTATTTCCGGTGATTGCGGCATTAGGTAAAACGCTACGCCAGCGCCAGCGCCAACTCCTGGAAAATTTACCTTAAAATCGGCCAAAGGATCGTAATACAAGGTAATCGATTCGATTTGATTCCGCTCGTTGATGCTCATGTAGTTATCTTTCATGAACTCGATCCAATTTTCAAAAACACCATGAGCATTAGATACACCGAGTTGATCAGAGAGATAAATGCCTAATCCGGCGGATGAGTTACAGATAGGCCAGATCTTAGTGTTTTCACATTGGGGTCCTTCGGGGTGATCTGTATATTGTCTGTGTAAATGTTCGACAATCCTGGGTTGAGTCCACTCGAATTGCTCGTTCTGGTATCCAGCGATCATCCATGGCTGTTCCCATTTTTCGTCTCCGGAAACATATTTGTAAATTGATAGGAGGAGATTTAACCAGCCGCGGAAGAATAGATTCCCGTCGGCGCCTATAGGGTCAGGTTGCAGTCCCCAAGGCTCGACTCCGTTAGCAGTCCAGCCAGGACGATCATAATTTCCGCGAACACGTTCTGGCCATGCCTGAAAGCCTGGCGCCAACTGTGGGTAGTCTGCGTAGTTATTCCTATTGGGACTTGGACCTATAAATGTATTCCAATCGATAGCGGCCCAGTAGGCTGTATGCCTGGTGGCCAGTTCGTCCATAATACGTGTGTAGACTTCTCGCCAGGCTGGAGTCTGGTCGGCCATGAGCATTACGGCGTAGCTTGAATCTGCAAGATCAAAGCGAGGGTAGCTCAACATTGGAGCGCTAGAGTATTGGTCCCACCATGGATGCGGACCCTTACCGTCATAATCCCAATTGACTTCATCTCGGGGCAGACCGATCCCCCATGGGAGCTCTTCTTCCCCCGTATAGCTCCAGTCATCAGGGAAAGTCGCTTTCTGCCAGAGAAATCTAAGCCAACCTTTGGTACGTTCATTGTGCTGGGGATAAAAACTGGGTATCTGTGAGTGGGTGATGCCCGACATCGCGGGAGCCGTAGAAGAAGTTGCACATGATGTCAGAGCTGCAGCGCCGCCAGCCAAAGCCGTTGCTTTCAGGAAATTTCGCTTTGAATTGTCTACAGTAGTATTCACGCTTGTCCCTCATGGGTAATTCAGAATATGAATAGAAAATTACCATGGATTGCTGGCAGTCTCTACCTGCAAAAGGAACAAAGCGTTACAGTCCAGCAAGATTGCGGTAGGCTGGAGACTCACTGGCTTAACGAAATTTTGCACATGGACGTCTCGTTGTTTCGCCAGGAAGCAGGTAAGACAAACCTTGAATATGACAAGTAACAACCCTGAAACAGAACTTGAACAAAAGCTTCGGCAGGCCGAAACCGATAAAACCGGAAGTTATGAGAAGCGCACCGAACATCTCGATGCTGAGGGCAACGCGAATTTTGTTAATCGACTAATTTTGGAAGATTCACCCTACCTTTTGCAACACGCACATAATCCTGTGAATTGGTGGGCGTGGGGGGCTGAAGCTTTTGAGGCGGCACGAACCGATCACAAGCCAATTTTCCTGTCTATTGGCTATTCTACCTGTCACTGGTGTCATGTCATGGAAGTGGAAAGCTTCGACAACGTCGAAATAGCCAAGCTGCTCAATAACCACTTTGTCAGTATAAAGATAGACCGGGAACAGTTTCCCGATGTGGATGAAATTTACATGACTGGCGTGCAAATCATCTCAGGGCAGGGCGGTTGGCCTATGTCCAACTTCTTATTGCCTGATGGCAAGCCATTTTTCGCTGCCACTTACTTCCCACCTCCCACTTTCATGAAACTGCTGCTTCAGATTGTAGATGCATGGCAGGACAAGTACCCAGAGCTGGAGAAAAGTGCGAACGACATCAGCGATGCTATTAATCGCATATTGAGCGTTAGGAATGAGGCAATAACGCTGGATAGCAAGATTCCAGAAACAGTTGCCCAGGCCCTATTTCAGCGTGAAGATCGTAGTCTGGGCGGGTTGGTTGGTGCGCCCAAGTTTCCTCAAGAACCCTTGTTGTTGTTTATGATGGATCGGGCTCGTCGAGCGCGTGATGTAAACGCCATGGGCTTTGTGTGCAGGGCACTTGATGCCATGGCTTGCGGCGGGATCTACGATCAGGTGGCGGGAGGATTTCATCGTTACAGCGTGGATGAGCAGTGGTTGGTGCCGCACTTCGAAAAAATGCTCTACAACCAATCCCAATTGGGGCGGGTTTATCTTGAGGCTTTCCGACTTACAGGTAATTCATTCTTCAGTCGAATCTGTAAGCAAACCCTGGATTATGTGCTCCGAGACATGCAGCTGCCGGAAGGTGGCTTTTTCTCTGCTACCGATGCCGATAGCGAGGGTGCCGAGGGTGTATTCTTTTTATGGACAATAGCTGAACTTGAAGAAGTGCTGGATAAAGAAGAAATCGAGTTAGCCCTCTCTGTATTTGACATAACAGAGCATGGTAATTTTGAAAAATCGAATATCCTTAACCTTTCTGAACCTCTTTCAGGACAAAGAGGCGACCCAGCGACTGATTTTATTGAAAGGCTCGATATCATTCTTGAAAAACTCTACTTGGCCAGGGAACGACGTATCCACCCCTTTAGGGATGACAAACTCATCGTCGGCTGGACGGGTGCAATGATTTCAACGCTTGCCCAGGCAGGGTTCTATTACATGAATCGCGAATGGACAGATGCAGCAGAGAGAGCCACACAAATGGTTTATGAGCACAACGTTAGGCGCGACGGAAGGCTCAATCGTGTATATCTGAACGGGGCCACATCAATCGGAGGACAGCTTGAAGATTTCGCTAACTTTATCCAAGCTCTGCTCATTCTCTTTAGTGTGACTGGCAAGCAACAATATCTCTCGCAAGCAGTCAGGTTAATGGATACAACAGTCCAAGAATTTTGGGATGACAAGGAAGGTGGTTTCTTCCTGGGCCCTCAGGATCAGGCCGGGCCTCAGCTTACTAGATCTCGCAATGCCAGCGATGGTGCAACGATTTCTGCAATAGCCACAACATTGGATTGTCTGTTGCGGCTTCTGCGATGCAGTGCCTTGTGCGACGATACACATAGCGAGCTTTATTATAGACAGTACATAGATACTTGCCTGGCTTCATTGACCGGGCAAATTAATGAAAACTCCATGAGCCACACCAGTCTATTGCGAGTGATTGATGAGTATAAATCCGGCTGTACCGATCCAATCCAATATGTAGGCAATGGTCTAGCGAAAATCGTAACACGAAAAAATTCCGGCGCTTCAGAAGACAAAATCACCGTGGAAATCACTGCTTATCTCGAAGACGGGTGGCATATTACCGCTGCAGTCCTACCAACTGGCAGTTATGTGGCATTAAAATTCAAAATGGCTGAAAAGGAACTTTGCTGGGAGGTGCATGAGGTGACTTATCCTTCAGGAACGGTCAGCTTAATGTTAAACCAAGATAAAGTAGATATTTATGAAAATGACTTCACAGTCTCCGCAATTCTTGTAAGCACAGAAAAGCCGGGGGACGTATTGTCATCTAGTGTGAGCTTTGAATTGACGCTGCAGCTTTGTGATAAAAATAATTGTCTGCTACCTGAAACCCTGCAATTCGTAATCTAGTCGGTAAAGCTCACTTTTTCGAAATCAAAGGCCAGGGACGTTTGGAGTTGGTCACGTGCTGTGGCTCGTTCATCTTCTGTTTTCCCGAATACTGATTCGAAAAAACTTAACACGGCTATCTGGGTAATCAATTGTTGTTGGCCAGGATGGGAAGCTTCTAGAGCAGGCATTTTTTCACAGACATCAGGGGCTTCGGGATTAGCGACTACGCCTTCTGCCTCGGTGCCTAGGGCCAGAAACATATCATCTGGATTTTGATCAAGCACCGCAAGGATCGCTTGACAGCCGATGTTGTCAGGGTTATTCATGAAACGAAATAAGGGATCAGAAAGACCGATGAAACCCAGATGTGAACCACCTTCAATAGTTATCAACATGCCGTTTTCAATTCGTTCTGGAATAATCGCCGCATTGTATTTATGGTCGATAAGTGCGTCGGAAGTACCCGCTATCATCAGGAATGGAATATCCGAGGTTGTATAGAAATACTCCGTAAACATGGCGCTTGGACCTGCTATAGACACAGCCGCTTTTATACGAGGGTCCCGCCAACGTGGGTGGTAAGTCGTTAGTGTCGTCGTCAATCCGCCTAATGATAGCCCGGTAAGACCGATGCGATTGATATCAATAAGCCCTTCAAAAGGTTTTTCGTTATCTTCTAAGGCAATGACTGAATCTATTAAAAAGGAAACGTCTGCGGGTTGATTCACCACGTCTGTCGCATTGGCGCCGCCCGGTGTGCCTCCATTAGTGAGTGGATAGTCAGTGGCTGCAATTATGTAACCATGACTGGCAAGATTCTCCAGCATGTAAGTCATTTCTGTGCGACTGGACATGATACCGTGGCTATGAATGATAAGAGGGTGAGAGCCTCCCGTGTTTTCTGGATACCACACCGTAGTGGGAAAGGTCCTGTTGGGACTGCCAGGATTACCTCGATTATCGTCCGTGGGCCTAGTTTCATCGACAAATATAAACTCGTTCTGACCCACAGGAAGTGGTCCAGGTCCAAGCCAATTGGCGCTTGCGGAGGTCACTGCAGGCAGCTGGGGACCCGTCGCCAAATAGATGACTAGAACTAGCATTCCCAGAGTTATGGTCAGGCCTGCCAATCCTTTTAGAATTCTTCGCAAAGTGAAAATCTCCCGCAATGGTCAACTAAGAACATCTAGTGTAATAGGGCTTTAGCAACCTAAAGTAAAAGATAGCCGCCACCAGATTAAATGAAGGTATAGCTATTAGTAAAGATTGTTGAATACCACTGCCACCCCCAAAAAAAGAATCATTCAGTAGCGCCACTATCGGTGAGCCAAATGCTAAGCCGATTAGGCTTATAACGAGGAGGTAAAAAGCAGACAGCGTACCTCTCATACGGTTAGGAGTAGTCTCTTGTAACATTGCAGCGGCAGCAGGGATAGGCGCCACCATAAAGCTATAACTCAAGGCAAAAAATACAAGCGCATTAAAAGCATTTTCTTCAGTAGCGAAGAGTGTGGCGAACGGGATGGACAATATGGCACAAATTAGGCAAAAAATAGCTTTTCCTCCTACAAAGCGGATGGAAAATCTGTCACTTAACCAACCTCCTACTATCAAACCCAGTGAGCCTCCAAGGATCAAGGCAAAGCCAATATTAAAGCCAGCTTCGCTCAGCGACCAGCCATGTATCCTCATAAAATACACTGCAACCCACGAGTTAATTCCTACCAATCCAAGGTTACTGCACCCCACAGCTAGATGATGAGGTAAATAAAAATCTAGGTTTTTTACAAAAAAGCTCTTCACTTCTTGAATTGGAATCGAGTTATTACCATGAAAACTTGATTTTTCTTGAATGATCATTCTGTCGGGTTCTCTTATGAGAGAAGTAAGCATAGCTATGAGCAAACCAGGCAGGCCGACCAGAATAAAAACCCACTGCCACCCCGACAGAAAATCAACACCATATAATGATATGTTGCCTTGGCTCTCTCCAGTAACGAATGAAATAATTGTGCCACCTATTATCAATGCTAGACCTGCTCCCACAGCGGTGCCCATGTTAAAGACACCCATCGCAAAACCTAATTTTTTCGGAGGGAAACTATCTGCCAGTATCGAGTAAGCAGCCGGCGCTAGAGACGCTTCGCCAACACCGACCCCAATCCTTGCAAGGAAAAGTTGCATATAATTTTGGGCTAATCCACACATGGCGGTCATCAGGCTCCAGAGTGTTATGCCCACTGTAATTATTTTCTTCCTTGACCAGATATCAACCAATCTGCCTATCGGTATACCTACCAAACAATAGAAAATCACAAAAGCGGGGCCCAGCAACAGGCTCACCTGGGTATCCGAGATCTGAAAATCTGCTTTAATAGGCTCTACAAGTAAATTGATTATTTGTCTGTCTACAAAAGATGATATATACGCCAGAAACAGAATACTCAAGGTTGACCACGCGACCACAGGTGCCGGGAAATTCGATTCTGCTTTTTCTTGCATGACGATTCCTGTCGAATAGTTAAACGGGTTTGCACCGAAGTTTCGGCGAGTTTTCACGGTGTGATCATACTACAATAGGGCTAGCAGACCTCTTTTTGAACATTAATTGATTAGGTTGGCCATATTTCAAAAAAGAGGCATACTCCCTACATGAAAATAATAACAATTGTTTCCCAGGCCCTGGGCCTGGTCGTTCTTGTTCCCGTAATCGTTGTTATTACTCTTTGGTTAGATGCTCGCAATGATGATGGCCCTTCGGTCGTCTTCCGCGGCGGAATATTTAGTTCAGGAGAACTGTATCAAGGCCCCGAACCAGATTGGAGCTTTACAGATGATATTCGCTTGGTTGAGTTGCAGCTCAATGAGGCACAGGATTCCAGAACGACTTTAATCATCGCAAGCAACGGAAGAATTTTTGTGACCTGTGATTTCATGGGCTCCACGGTTGGTCGACTTTGGAAGCGTTGGGCTGTGCACGCGGTAGAAGGCAATGGTGCTGCCGAACTGCGAATTGGCGATATTCGATATGAACGCACACTTAAGCGTTTAACAGATGGTCCTGAGATAGATTGGGTAATCGAGAAGAAGATTCGAAAATATGGTTCGCTTATTAATCGCGAACTCATTGCCTCCGGAGAGATTTGGGTGTTTGAAATCGCACCACGGGTTTAATTACAAGGGCTGATTCGAATTGATAGCTTATTTCTGTAATAGATCTTTAAAGTAAGCAGGTACCACATCTGTTGCACGACCGTAAACATTGTCATCGAAGACAGACTCGGTTTCCTCTAGGTTGATCTCCACTGTGTAAGCTTTTCCTGATTTGGCTATCTGATAAAAGCTGGAGGCCGGATACACGTTGCCAGACGTCCCTATGGCAATAAACAGGTCGCAGCTTTCTAGGGCTCTGTTTATCTCGTTCATGTGGAAGGGCATCTCTCCAAACCAAACAATATGGGGGCGCAGATTTCCCAGCGTACCACAGCACTGACAATGGGTGTCAAAGTCAAAATCTTTCTCTATGTCGAACACTATCCCCGAATTCTGACAGCGCATCTTCAGTAATTCCCCGTGCATATGCAGCAGATTTTTGCTTCCAGCCCGCTCGTGCAGGTTGTCCACGTTCTGGGTAATCAGCAGGAAGGAGCCATCGAATTCGAGTTCGAACTTTGCCAGTGCAGTATGGGCTGCATTTGGCTGTATCTCACTCGATACCAGTTGTCGACGGCGTTGGTTGTAGAAGTCGTAGACTTTTTGAGGGTCGCGGGCAAAACCTTCCGGTGTGGCGACTTCTTCAACGGGGTGGTTAGCCCAGAGCCCATCGGCTGCACGAAAAGTTTCGATACCCGACTCGGCGGAAATACCGGCACCGGTGAGAACCACAACGGAGTGTGGAGGCCTGAACATAACAGTTATCCTAGCATGTCAATTCTGCCGAATCTGTATAATGCTTTTGCTGAAAACTAATCAGGAATTTAAAAATGGCTTCAATCAAGTTAGGTGACCTGGCTCCAGCTTTCACTCTTTATAATCAGAATGGCAACGAGGTAAGTCTGGAGGATTTTACAGGCAAACAAAACGTAGTGCTCTACTTCTATCCCAAAGCTATGACACCAGGTTGCACCAGACAGGCTTGTGGCCTAAGGGATAATAAAGAGGAGTTAGCAATTTTCGACACCATTGCCTTGGGTATAAGCCCCGATCCAGTTAGTCGCCTCAAGAAGTTTGAGGAAAAAGAAAGCTTGAACTTCACTCTACTATCCGACGAAGATCATAGTGTTACCGAACAATATGGTGTATGGGGTCTGAAAAAATTCATGGGCCGGGAGTTCTTGGGCGTCATTAGAACCACCTTCATTATCAATAAGCGGGGCGAGTTGGCTTACATTATGGATAAGGTGAAAACCAAGTCTCATCACGACGATGTTATTGATGTGCTTAAATCGCTGAACTAATTGAAACCAGGATGCAACTCAACTACAAAGAGCACCCTGAAAATGCTAAGCCGCTGATTATCCTACATGGGTTATAATTCCACCACTTTCCCCAAATGCGGAGCTAAAGACTATTATGGGAGCACGGCATTGGCTTCTTGTCGAGAGGCCTCAGGCCTTTTAATTAACTCAATGCACTTTCTGACCCAATAACAGTTTCATAGTGATGACCATACTGAGTGTTAACGTTAATAAGATAGCTTTGCTCCGCAACTCCCGGGGAAGAGACTTTCCGAAACTAGTGAATTTCGTCGAACGCTTGGTAAATCTCGGGGTGAAAGGTATCACTGTGCATCCGAGGCCAGACGAGCGCCACATAACTCGCCAGGATGTAACTGACATCAGCGATTTTTTGAGACTCTATAGTGACGTGGAATTCAATATCGAGGGTTATCCTTCAGAGGAATTCATGGCGCTAGTTTCGCAGGCTTCTCCAGCTCAGTGCACACTGGTGCCCGATGATCCCGGACAACTTACTTCGGATCACGGTTGGGATGTTGCGGGGAATGAAGAATTATTAAAAGACAGGGTAAAGAGGCTGAGAGATTTAGGAGTACGTAGCAGCTTGTTTTTCGATCCGGTGCCAGAAAGAGTTGCTGAGGTGCAGTCTGTCGGCGCTGATCGTATCGAATTGTATACCGAGGACTACGCCTCCCATTTTGGACTAGAGTCGGAACACCCAATATTCGCACAGTATGCGGATACCGCGGCGGCAGCGACTAGCCTTGGAATTGGTGTAAATGCTGGACATGACCTGGATCTGGACAACCTGAGGCGTTTCCTAGATATTCCTGATATCCTAGAGGTATCTATTGGCCATGCGCTTATAGTTGAGTGCCTGTTACAGGGCTTGGAGCCAGTGATTGGGCAGTATTTGGCGATCGCCGCCGGCGAGAGGAGCGAATCTCATTACTACTAAGCTATTAAGTAGAGAATCAGTAAAGCTCTTTATAAAACGAGCTTGGTTAATGAATTTAGAAATGAGAGGGTCGTCATGGCTCGGGTCATTGCAATAACTACGGGCAATATTAGCATGCGACTTGTTACAGTAATTCTGGCAGTTTTTTGCATCTCTCCTGTTGCGCTTTTAGCTGATGAATTTAATTTGGTCCGCCTTGCCTCTGAGTTACATTCGGCCAGCACCCAACTCGCTGACGAATTACGCAATACTCGGGGCCAAGGAAATGTGAGGTTCCACGCCGAGCGTTTAAGCCGGAAAACAGCGCGTCTTATGAAAGTCATTCAAGACGGTCGTGGCCATGCCCACCTAAGATCCGAGTTCACCGCTATTTCCCGTCGTTACCAAAGCCTCGAAAATGCTTTTCTGCGCGCCAATCTAAGTAGTCGCAATCCATTGCTGCCTCATTCGTTAAGCCTGATAAGCTTGCTGCATGGTAATTTGAATCGAGAGTATTACTCAACGAAGTCTCTGGAGTCGATCTCCCCAGGTTATCACCGCGACACATCACTCAATTCGCGGCGTGCGCTGCCTACCGTATTCAGCGGGCGAAGTTACACATACTCGAATCGTTCACCCTACCGCCGGTCCAGTACTGTTCGAGACCGTCACTACAACGATCGCATAAACGCATCCCAGGGGCTTAACTTCGATCATCGGAGTTCAGTGCTGGATCGGCAATACCGAAATGAGAGCCGTCACCAGTCGGGCGTTATTTTTGACAGGTCCAGTATTCGATCTTTAGATAGTCGTAGCGGCGTAACACGAAACATACGCCGCGGGCTTTCGTTTGATAGCGGCCGCCGATAGTTTTAAAAACACCGGAACGACTAATAGTAGGCACTGCCCGTTATAACTAACGTGTTGGGGCCATTGTATTTTTTTAATGTTTTTAACAATTCAAACAGGGAGTACTGTTGCCTTCGTCTGAACACCGATTTTATTATGGTTACTGGATTGTCTTAGCCGGATTCATCACCCAATTTGTTGCCGTGGGGATGTCAAATTATGTGGTTGGCTCCTTCATGATTCCCATGACCGAAGAATTTGGCTGGACTCGCGCTGAGTTCACAGCATCACGTTCGATCGGGCAGATTGTCATGGCCTGCACTGGGTTTGTAATCGGTTCTTATATCGACAGATTTGGAGGACGGCCCTTCATCTTGGCCGGGTCTGTAGTAATGGCAACAGCTATCTTTAGTCTTGGCAGTATCAATACACTATCTGAATGGCTGATTCTCAACGGTCTTATTCTTACCGCGGGTGCCGCTATGATCGGTAACCTAGTGGTCAATGTCACGTTGGGGAAGTGGTTTGTGGAGCGTCGGGGTCGGGCGGTAGCCCTGGCTGGAATGGGTATTTCTCTGGCCGGGATAGTGCTGCCACTGATCGCTACCTGGATGGTAGATGAATTTGGCTGGCGAAGTTCTTGGCAACTACTTGGAATAGGGGCACTGATGGTGTCATTACCTATGGCTTTGATAGTGCGTCGGCGACCAGAAGACTATCAGCTTCATCCCGATGGAAAATCAGATAAACAAGTGGCGGCCGGTCTCGGAGCTGCAGCAATAGCGGATTTTGATAAGTCTATGACGCGAGGTCAGGCCATGCGGACCTCAAGTTTTTATTTTCTGGTATTCGCTTTTGGGTTGTTTCAGATATCTATAACTGTCATGTTGACCCAGACCATTCCGTTCATGACCGACGTCGGTTATTCCCGTTTAGTAGCTTCTTCCATGATTTCCATTGCCTCTGTACCAGCTTTTCTCAGCAAACCGTTCTGGGGAGAATTGATTGACAGATATAACCCGCGAAAACTTGCGGCCCTAGGGGCTGCTGTTACTGGTGTTTCTGTAGTATTTATAGTGTTCAGTGTGGACAGGCAGATTGACCTGTTGGTGTATGCAGGATTTTTATTTATGGGCATTGGTTGGGGAGGCCTACTGCCGCTTCAGGAGGTGATCTGGGCTTCCTTCTTTGGAAGACGCTATTTGGGTTCTGTGAGGTCTACAGCCATGCCGTTCACCTTCGGAATGTCTGCATTGGGTCTTGTGCTAGTGCCTTACTACTATGACTTGGTTGGTAACTATAACCTGGCTTTGCTGGTTATCGCTCTTTGTAATATCGCATCAGCGATAATGCTATTTAGTTTTACAGGAAATTCGGCGATCACAGAGGCAGCTGAGGATCTGGCCTAGTCCAATTCCTTTCGGGTGGTTTAGCCTTTGCGATAGAATTAACAACTGCCGCGTCATATCTCACGTATTAACGCTTCAGTAGAATTTTCTTCTTAATTGTGTTCCAGTCCGGGCTCCAGGAAAGGCCATACATTATCAAGTATCAAGTATTGTGCCTCTGCCTTGGGGTGAATGCCATCATTCTGCATCAGTTCTGGTTGTTGTGGAATGCCTTCGATTAGGAAAGGAACGAGAGGGATTTGTCGTTCTTCAGCAATTTCTTTATACAATTGGAAAAACGGTACGGTGTATCGTGGCCCGTAATTGGGAGGAATCTGGATACCTGTGAGCAATACTTGGCCACCAGTAGTTTCAATAATATCGATCATCCTGATCAGGTTCTGTTTCAGGGTATCTAAAGGTAGCCCGCGGAGACCATCGTTTCCTCCCAGTTCCAGGATCACCAAGTCGGGATGATAGGCGTCCAGCATTGCCGGCAGACGTAATAAACCGCCGGTCGTTGTCTCACCGCTTATGCTGCCATTGACAACTTGGTAGGGCCAATTTTCTGTTTGCAGCCTTTTAGCAAGCAGAGTCACCCAACCATCATCCTCATTCATGCCATAGGAGGCGCTTAGGCTATCTCCGAACACCAGCAATGTATAAGGCTCTTCCTCAGCTTCAATTAAATACAAATGCTGAGAAAAAATTAGACAAGCGGCTAATCTGATTAATATGGATTTCATCGCATCAATTACAAACCCAATCGTTGAATATGTTAAACATTGCCCCTTCCTTTCCCGTATGACACCAGAGCCCATGCAGGCAGGTGAGCGGGAGCAGAACCTTCTGTGTCTATTTCGATTATAATGCGAGCTGCCTTTTTTCTGCGAGTTAAGAGTAAAGATGATAGAAACGAAAAATTTGGTCAAGGCTGTTGTGACCAGTGAAGGCGTACTGACCATTCTCAAGAGAGTGAGTCTGCTCATTGAGCCAGGGGAAGCGGTTGCCATTGTTGGTGCATCTGGTTCTGGCAAGTCAACTTTATTAGGGCTCATGGCTGGATTGGACGGCGCTACTTCGGGAGAAGTTATACTCAATGGACACAATCTAACGCAAATGGATGAAGAACAGCGGGCTATATTACGGGGTCAACTGGTGGGTTTCGTGTTTCAATCATTTCAACTACTGCCTAGCCTCACAGCTCTGGAAAATGTGATGTTACCAATCGAACTCAAGGGAGACCCTGAGGCAAAAAACAAGGCTAAACAGTTACTGGAACGGGTTGGTCTGGGAGAACGCTGGCACCATTACCCGAACCAGCTTTCAGGCGGGGAACAGCAACGTGTTGCCATTGCGAGAGCTTTTGCAACTAAAGCCCGAATTTTGTTTGCAGACGAACCTACTGGCAATCTAGATACCGCTACCGGTGTAAAGGTGGTTGATCTTTTGTTTGATCTAAATCATGAATATTCGACGACACTGGTACTTGTTTCTCACGACGAGCGCTTAGCGAAACGGTGCGGCAGAATCGTGAAGCTGGTCGCTGGCGAAATCGTGAGTGATGAACCGAACATTGAGGCTTTCAGTGCTTGAAGCAAATCCAGTACCTGTATCCGATAAAAAGCCACTAGGCAATCTGTTGAGATTGGCCATGAGGTTGCTTAAGCGGGACTGGCATGGGGGCGAATTACGTCTGCTATCTCTTGCTTTGGTGATGTCAGTAACTTCGGTTACAGGCATCGCCTTATTTACTGATCGGCTGGAAAAAGCTCTGTTGCTGGAATCAGCCAACATGCTTGCAGCAGATCGTATCGTCAGTGGCCGGGGTACCCTCCCGGTAGAAGTGCTTGAGGAAGGCCAGTCACGGGGATTGCGTACGGCTGAAACCCTGTCGTTTACCTCCATGGCATTTTCCGAAAGCGGCAATCTATTGGTTGCAGCCAAGGCAGTGACTGACAACTACCCTTTACGTGGGGATGTAATTATTGCCGACGCGCCCTTCGTCCGCGGTTCGCCAATTCAGAGCGGACCTCCACAGGGAGAAGTTTGGTTAGAATCCCGAGCCTTACCTGCGCTTGGTATTGAAGTTGGAGACTCGGTATCGGTTGGCGAAGCAGAACTGAATGTCAGCAAGATAATCATTACTGAACCGGATCGGTCGGGAGGCGGACTGGTCGATAACGCTGGGCCCAGGCTAATGCTGCACATGGATGATGTAGAGACTACTAACGTGGTGCAACTTGGAAGCCGGATAAGCTATAGGTACCTATTCGCCCACGATGACCTGGAATTACTTGATGAATTCGAAGGTTGGTTCAGGGCACGGGAAGAATGGCGAGGACGTTATTACATTCGAGACATCAGAGACGAGAGCGAGGAAGTCAGTGAAGCTCTTGAGCGCGCGGAAAGCTTTCTTCTGTTGGGATCTCTCTTTGCTGTTCTGCTGGCAGGTGTCGCCATCGCCTTGACAGCTAAGCGGTACAGTGAGCGTCATTATGACTATGTAGCCATCCTGAAGACGCTCGGATGTACTTCTGCACAGATTTCGCTGATATATCTTGCGATTCAATTAATGTTGGCGGTAATCGCTGTTGTGGTCGGATGTATACTTGGTTACCTAGTTCACCAGGGGATATTTCGGTTACTTCAGTCAGTCCTATTGTTTACGTTGCCACCTGCAGGCTTTCAGCCTTATGTAATTGGTTCACTTACTGCTTTTGTATGCTTACTTGCCTTCGCATTACCGCCATTGTTGGCGTTGCGCGAGACTTCCCCATTGCGAGTGCTTCGCAAGGATATAACCCAGCAAAAAATAAGCGCTTATGTACCCTATTTATTTGGGGTGCTTGGCACTATTTTTCTTATCTACTGGTACAGCGAAGATCTGTTCCTTAGTTCAGTACTCATAAGTGCAGTTGCTGCCATCGCTCTATTTCTATCCATTGTGTCTTACCTTTTTCTCCGTTCCAGTGGTTCTGTGGGCATGAAAGCGGGAAGCGCCTGGCTGCTAGCGATGACTGCAGCACGGCGTCGGCGCAAACAGAACGTGCTTCAGGTAATGGTATTTTCCGTAACCATTATGTCGCTATTGATTCTGACACTGGTTCGCACCGACCTTATAGAAGAATGGCAGGCACAACTGCCACAGAACACGCCGAATCATTTCATGATGAATATTACTCAGGGCCAGATTGCGGGCATCCAGAACTTTTTCGCAGAGAACGGAGTTGAAAGTAATGCCTTTTATTCGCTAACCAGCGCCAGGGTGAACCGGGTTAATGGAAACCTGCCTAATCCAAGCAATAATGATGAAGACTCTCTTGGTGGGGGCACGCTAACGGAGAACACTCGACTAGACAATGCTGATCTGGATGAAGCAATTGGTTTTAACGAAAGTCCACAAAGCGATGCTCCGCCTCTGCAAAACGAACAGCAAACGTCCAGTGGAGGTAGACGTGTACGCGGTCAGCTAAGTCGACGCCAGGTGACTTGGTCCGAAGAGCTTCCGAAAGACAACCTTATAACCTCCGGTACCTGGTGGGGAGTGGACCCCCAGCCAGGCTATGTTTCTATAGAAGAGGAGTATGCTGACTGGTTGGATCTAGAATTAGGCGACCGAATTGAGTTCGAGGTGAACCGACAGGTTGTTACTGCAGAGGTAAGTAACTTTCGCAGTGTGCGTTGGGATAATATGCAACCCAACTTTTTTATAATCTTTTCACCCGGCACCATCGATCATCTTGGTGCTACATTTCTTTCCACCGCATTGATGGAAAGAGAGCAGAAGGTTCTACTGAACGATCTAATACGGCTTTTTCCTACAATGGTCATAATAGAAATTGATGCGCTAATCGAGCAAATTCAAACAATAATTGCTCAGGTGACTTCAGCCGTTGAACTAATTTCGATCTTAGTTTTGATATGCGGTGGTTTGGTGCTGCTTTCCTGCGTGAACGCGAGCCTAGATGAGAGATTTCATGAAAACGCTATTCTTCGGACTCTTGGTGCTGGTAAAAAACTAATACTTACCAGCCTATTAATCGAGTTTGCCTCAATCGGCTTTGTTGCTGGATTAATAGCTACCATTGGAGCAGAAGTCAGTCTCTACTATCTTCAGGAACAGGTTTTCCAACAGGAGTTTTCCCTCCATTACTGGGTCTGGGCAGCAGGTCCATTACTAGGCATGCTTATCATAGCCGGTCTCGGCATCAACTCAACACGAAGAGTGGTCCAAACCAGTCCACTCGCCGTGCTTAGAAGCACAATCTAGAGGATGAGATAAATTCACCCAATCCCTTTTTAGGAGGTTGGCGGTATATTTTGCCGAGAGGTTTAGGTGTGCGCAAATCGCTGGGTAATAGCCTTTATAGATCCCAGGTAACTTCTGCCAAAGAGCAATAAGTGGTTAAGCAGATGATAGAGATTGTATACCGGTGCACGATCGCGCCAGCCACTGTCCAGAATTGCTTGCTCAGCATAGCATGCATAGAAGTCGCTACCGAATCCACCAAACAACTCTGTCATGGCCAGTTCGGCTTCGGCCCAGCCCCAATAAGTAGCAGGATCAATCAGTGCCGGGTGTCCCTCTTCATCACAATGAACATTGCCTGACCAGAGATCACCGTGGATTAAAACAGCAGGTTGTTTGGGGATCCAACGGGCTAGGTTTGCAGCGATATACTCTAATTTCGTGAGTTCGGTTCGGTCCAGTAAGTTCTGATGAAAAGCCTGGGAAGCCAACGTCAGGATACGGTAATTGGCAAAGAATTCGTGACCATCTTTGATTGGATCATTTTGCTGTGGTGTTGAGCCACAATAGTTGTTGATTTTGAACCCAAAATGCGGATATTCCTCGGAGTGCAATTGGGCCAGTCCTTTGCCCAGTTCTGCCCAAAACCTCTCCCCTGGTGAACTTTGGCCGAGGTCTTCAAGTAGGATAAAATCATCTTCTACGTGAATGACAGTGGGAACACGCAAGAATTGACTATTACTTAGCGCTTGGAGACCAACTGCTTCGGAATGAAACATGCCTTCTGGCGCTTGAGCGTGTTGTTTTAGGAATAAAGAATTACCAGCATCCAGGTGGAGACGTTCGGTATCATTAATACATCCTCCACCGACTGATTCTCGGCGAACGATCTTTCCGAAGCCATTCTCGGCCAACCATACTGCTATGTGATTCGTCATTTCTACAGTCTATGTTTAATAAGCGGTCGGATTAAAGCGAAATTGACTTTAACATGTGCTGTAGACCCATGGCGCTAGAAAGTTATAATTATCAGAGCAGTGGATAAGGAGTCTAAAATGAAAGCATATGCAGTGTTCGATCTACGTTTGCTTTGCTTGGCTGCGTTTTTTGGATGTTGGGGAGCAGACAGTTTATCCCAAACCCTGGCTGGAATTACGAACGAGGAATGCACATATGGAGATTGTATAGAAGGACGTGGTACGTTAAAGCTCACTTCTCAATGGGGTAAAGGCGAATATATGGGGATCTTCAAGAGTGGCGAATTTCATGGTTATGGCAGGCTAGAAGTACCGATTTCATTCACTGAAGAAGAAGTATATGCAGGCAATTGGATTGAAGGTATCCGGGAAGGTCGCGGCACACACTGGAATGGTAAAGGAAAACTTTACATAGGCGAGTGGCGCAATAATAAGCGTCATGGGCAGGGTTCCTATTTTTTTAATCTTCCCGAGTGGCGAGAGAACGAGCATACTGAGTTCTGGTTAAAGGAAAACTACGAGAACTATACAGGCGATTTTGTCGAGGATCACTATCAGGGATATGGTACCTATAGATGGCCGGATGGCCAAAAGTATGTTGGTGGATTTTATGCCTCTGATAAGCATGGTGAGGGGACGTTTTACTACGTTACAGGTACAGCACGCCAACAATATTGGGAATACGGTGATTTGATCAGGTAGAAACTGTTGCGTCGTCAAAGTACGGCTCACACCCAATCACGCGTTGTCTATATATTCAGAGTAGTCTACACATTTTTATATCTAAAACCTGTATAGGTTAAATCGGAACCTTAATGGATCTTGAATCGTTAAGACGTGAATACATGAAGGATGGTCTGCGCAGAGAAGATCTGTTAGAAGATCCTATTGGCCAGTTTGAGCAATGGATGGCTCAGGTCCTTGGGCTAGGAATTGTGGATCCAACGGCGATGACCATTGCGACTGTTTCGCGTGATGGGCAACCTAGTCAGCGCATCGTACTCCTGAAATATTTCGATAAGAATGGGTTTGTGTTCTACACGAACTACGGGAGTCGCAAGGCTGAAGAGTTGGGGCATAATTCCAGTATCAGCTTGCACTTTCCGTGGCACAATGCTGATCGTCAGGTAAAGATTTGCGGAGTTGCCGAGAAGATCTCCGCAGCCGAGTCGCTTAAGTATTTCATCACTCGGCCTCGCGAAAGCCAAATTGCAGCGTTAGCTTCTGAACAAAGTAGCGTTCTTAGTTCAAGGACATTCCTATTGAACCAGTTCGAGTCGCTCAAGCAGAAGTTCCAGTCAGGCGAAGTACCCTTTCCCGATTTCTGGGGCGGCTATCGGGTTAAAGCCCATGAGATTGAATTTTGGCAGGGAGGCGAGAATCGGTTGCACGATCGGTTCAGGTATACTCTCCAGTCTGATGGAGGTTGGCACATCGAACGACTGGCACCTTAAGCTGATTTCCATTTCTTCAGTTTTTTCTTCTCCAAAATCTTTGCGAGCCTTGCGTAGCGAGGGATGCCATGCTTGTAGACTGGGTAGTCTTCTCCCTGGATCAAGGGGGCGAAATAGGCTCGGGCTTTTTCAGTGATGTGGAAACCGTCCCGTGTAATGTAGTTGCGAGGCATTATTTTTTCTGCGTTAGCAACATCAGATAGTTGGGCTTCACCTATACGCCAGGTGTATTTTTTCCCCTTGCCTCTGATAATTATTGGCATGACCGCGGTTTTACCTTTTAAGGCAAACTCTACAGCTGCCTTACCAACGGCATAAGCCTGTTTCACGTCTGTAGCGGAGGCGATGTGGCGTGCGGAGCGTTGCAAATAATCTGCCACGGCCCAATGATATTTGTAACCAAACTCTCTTTTGATCATGTTGGCTACAAAGGGTGCAACACCACCCAGTTGGACATGGCCGAAGGCATCTTTACCGCCTGCCTCGGCAAGAAACTTTCCGTTTTTGTATTGCACGCCTTCCGATACCACGATCGCACAATAGCCATAACGGCCAACGCAACGCCTCACTTTTCTTAGGAACTTTTCCTTGTTAAAGGCAATTTCGGGAAACAGTATGATATGGGGTGCATCACCTTCCTTTTCTGATGCCAGGCCCGAGGCGCCGGCGATCCAACCCGCATGACGACCCATGACCTCCATCACGAATACTTTGGTGGAGCTTTCACACATAGAAGCTACATCGAGCCCAGCTTCCCTAATTGATACTGCTACGTACTTAGCTACAGATCCGAAGCCTGGGCAGTTATCGGTAATGGGTAAGTCATTGTCTACAGTTTTTGGGATCCCGATGCAGGCAATTGGGAATCCTTTTTCTAGGCTAAGTTGAGAAACTTTGTTGGCTGTATCCTGCGAATCGCCACCTCCATTGTAAAGAAAGTAACGAATATTATGAGCCCGGAAAACATCCATGAGCCGTTCGTATTCTCGTTGGTTGTCTGAATAGGATTTCAACTTGTAGCGACAAGAACCAAAAGCCCCGGCTGGAGTGCAACGTAACGCGGCAATTGTTTTTTTGGATTCTTTGCTGGTGTCGATTAGGTCTTCATTCAGTACGCCCAGGATGCCGTTAAGGCCCGCATAGATCTTGCCTATTTTATCTCTGTGTTGCCGCGCAGTTTCAATAACTCCGCAAGCACTGGCATTGATGACGGAGGTAACTCCACCGGATTGAGCATAAAAGAGGTTTGCTTTACTCATGTTAACTGCGAGAGACGATGTTACTTCGGAAACGTCATGTTACTAGCTGGCACAATCCCTTGCCAGTGCTTGGAGATTGATGCAACAATCGTTCACTTTTCTGAGCTGGACTAGAATATATGCGTTTGATTATTGGGATGTCGGGTGCGAGTGGTGTGATTTACGGTATTCGCCTGCTGGAGGTATTGCAGCAAGCGCCAGATATCGAGACGCACCTAGTGATATCTGATTCGTCCAAGCTAAATATAGCGTTGGAAACAGAATGGTCGGCCAGTGACGTCAAGACATTGGCAGATCATGTGCATTCTGACAAAGATATATCTGCGAATATTGCTAGTGGTTCGTTTAAGACGGTTGGCATGGTTATCGCGCCGTGTAGTATGAAAACTCTTTCCGCGGTAGCAAATTCTTATGCGGATAATTTGATTGTGCGTGCAGCCGACGTGGTATTAAAAGAACGAAGGCGACTTGTACTAGTTCCTCGGGAAACACCATTGCATACTGGTCATTGTGATCTAATGGCCAAAGTCAGTCGCATTGGGGGCATTATCGCCCCGCCCATGCCCGCTTTTTATATTAAACCCAAGACTGTCGAGGAATTGGTTGATCACCACGTAGGACGATTACTCGATCTTTTCGATATCGAGTCGGAGTTGGTGCAACGTTGGCAAGGTCCCCGAAAATAGGGCTGCTTGGCTAACGCTTAGCCCGCTTTCGGGTAGACTTTCCGGCATTGGGCTTTTATGCTCTCTGGTCCCCCGACAAAAATAGCATTATGAAAGGAGCAGGCTATGATTTCTTTAGCTCGAACTAGCTGGGTAACCGTTTCGCTACTGAGTACGTTTTTAATATACAGCGGCGGACTATTGGCCCAGAAGGTAACTAATCCCACTAACGAACACCCCAATCCCTACCGCACTATTAATGATTTTTTCGATCTCCCGGAAGATCGTGAATGGGGATCCACAAGTGCCGTGGAGATCGATAGTGATGGTGAGTCTATCTGGGTTGCAGAACGCTGCAGTAGCAATAGTTGTGCATTGTCAGATGCGGACCCGATCATCAAATATGACAAAGATGGCAACATTGTGACTTCATTTGGTGGTGGAATGATAATTTGGCCTCATGGCATTCATGTAGATGGGTACGGTAACGTATGGGTAACCGATGCGCGAGCCGCATCTCCGGCCGAGTTGGCACAAAATCCAGATGCTGCTGGTAAGGGTCACACTGTTTATAAGTTTAGCTCTGAAGGTGAAGTTTTGCTGGTTCTAGGTACACCAGGTGTTGCCGGTGACGGTTCTGGCCCTTTACTTAATTCCCCTAATGACGTAGTGACAGGGCCTGATGGCAGTATCTATGTTGGTGACGGTCATGGTGGTCAGGGTGCTAATGCTGACCTCTCCACTGTTGCCCGGATCGCTAAGTTCGATCGTCATGGTCGGTTTCTCGAATCCTGGGGTTCCATTGGAACCGAACCGGGGAAATTCCGTACTCCCCACTCTTTGGCTTTTGACTCTCAAGGTCGGCTGTTTGTTGCCGATCGTGGCAATGTGCGTATTCAGATCTTCACCCAGGAAGGTGATTTTATTGATGAGTGGCATCAGTTTGGTCGGCTAAGCGGTATTTACATCGATGCCGACGATGTGCTCTATGCGGCGGACTCGGAATCTAGTGCTACTTCTAATCCTGGTTGGCGTCGTGGTATTCGCGTGGGAAGCGCTATTACAGGCCATGTGTTTAGCTTTATTCCGGATCCGGCGAGAAGCCCGGGAGGGACCAGTGCCGCTGAAGGGGTTGCAGCTGATAAGCATGGAAATGTTTACGGAGCTGAAGTTGGTCCTCGTCAATTAGTGAAGTACGTTCGAGAAAATTAATAAATGGTTCGTTTCACCAGACACCCGTCTTCGGGCAGATTGATAAACCTCCTATTACAGACCGCATGGTTGAAATGGTGTAAGAAGAGTTTACAAAATAGTGTGGGGAACAACTTGCGCTCGCACCTTCGTCTATCTATTGGTCAATTATTTGCATGGAGAACAAACATGCGCAGAACGGTTGTCACATTTCTATTCCTTTTTGTTTCTTCTTCCTTTGCCCAGGTCAGGGAACCTAACTGGTCTGAAGTGGAAGTTGAGACTCTGGAACATTTTCGCGCGCTTCTGCAGTTCGATACTTCTGATCCACCGGGACGAGAGTTACCGGCAGCTGACTACTTGCGTGCTGTGCTGGAAGCGGCAGGAATACCGGTTGAGACGCTTTACAATGATCCGGAACGACCAAATATTCTAGCGCGTCTAGAGGGTAATGGAGACAAGGAACCATTGCTTATCATGGCTCATACTGACGTGGTTAATGTTGATCCCGAGAAATGGATATTCCCTCCCTTCAGTGCCACAGTCGATGACGGATACGTGTATGGGCGAGGCGCGGTAGATGACAAGGATAATCTCGCTTCTGCCCTGATGGTGATGCTGGAGTTGAAACGGTTAAACATACCACTGGAACGCGATGTGATTTTTCTAGCGGAGTCGGGCGAAGAGGGTGCTACCCAGTATGGTATTGAGTTTATGGTGAATGAACATTTTGCCAAGATAGATGCCGAATTTTGTCTGGCGGAAGGGGGTTCAGTCGCCAGAGTAAACCGGGAAGTGCAATATGCTGGCATTCAAACAGTGGAGAAGATCCCTTACCGAGTAGAACTGGTGGCAACAGGTGTTGCAGGTCATGGCTCTGTGCCTCTGCAAACCAATTCAGTTGTACGATTAGCCAAGGCTATCGCGGCCATTGCTGACTGGCGGTCACCTATTCGCCTAAACGAAACTACGGCTGCCTATTTTGAGCGTCTGGCTTCGATTTCCCCGGTCGATGCTGCCGAGCGTTATCTTAATGTGCTGGACCCAGGACGAGCCGTAGAATCGGACGAATACTTCCTCGCAAATGAGCCACGCCATTCGTCGATGTTACGTTCTTCGCTGTCTCCCAATATTTTCGATGCAGGTTACCGGATTAACGTAATACCTTCTGAAGCACGCGCGAGCGTCGACTTTCGAGCGCTGCCCGATGAAGACATTCCCCAGTTCCTCGAAGAAATTCGGCGCATAGTAGGAGATACCGTAGTGGAAGTGAGTTTAGGCCGAAGGAATACCAGGCCTCGAGGTCAAGCCAGCTTAAACACTGAAGCTTTTGCTGCTATTGAGGCAGGCATTAATAAGCACTACGGGGTTATAACATTGCCTACTATGAGCACTGGGGCTACCGATATGGCCTATCTTCGTAATCGGGGCATCCAGTGTTACGGTATCGGGCCAGCCATTGATCGCGAAGATGCGGCACTGGGTTTCGGTGCGCACAGTGACCAGGAGCGAATCCTCATCAGTGAGCTCCATCGTTTCGTGCGGTTTAACTGGGACGTGGTAATTGATCTAGCTGCTCAGCAATAACCTCTTAAAAGGATACTGAATAAGCCAGCGATTAGCTTCACATTTATTTTGCAAGGTGGAAATGCCTGTGCGGTTGTCTTAAATTGAATCGGAAGCACGGTTTATTTTGAGCAGCAACGCATTCATAGATGTTTCTCTTTGTATCCCGATAGCTGCTAGGTAACGGTTAAGGTTTTCTTCGGCCGCTTTAAAACCGATCTTCTCCGATGGTAATTCGTCCGCCAGCGCGTACGCTTCCAGAACTTGCTGCTGGTATTTTTCTGCCGCAAATTCATCGAGCTTAATGCGTTCCCGCAGTTTGTCGAATTGTGAATCGTTTGTCTTTGAAAAATATTGATGTGATGCTTTCATCCAGGTTCTTGTGTCTCGAAGTGGCTGTACCACTTCTTTTTTCCAGGGCTGAGAAAACATTAATGCCTTTTGTAAGATATCCTTTTTAAGCTTGCCGTTTTTGTGACCAAACCAGAGGCAGAACAATACAAGGTTTACATCCAGTCCAAAGGAATTCTGTAACTGTAAGCAAGCCTCAGAGACTCCAGGCTTGGCATACAAATTGAGTGAAAAATCCCAGAATTCGGTTGGAGGGTTTGACATAATAGAAACCTGAATGAGAACGTCCGCTAATGCTACCGAATTTTTTTGCTATAAACACGTAACCATACCCGGCAGTCGTTCATGAATTTGAGGTATAGATGCACATTCATATTCTAGGTATTTGTGGCACCTTTATGGGTAGCCTTGCGGTGCTGGCCAAACAATTAGGATACCGTGTCAGTGGTAGCGACGCGAACGTGTATCCGCCTATGAGTACCCAGCTGGAACAACAGGGAATTGTTCTTCAGGAAGGGTTCCAACCGGAACACATGGAGCCGCCTCCCGATTTGGTGATCATCGGAAATGCTCTCTCTCGTGGTAATCCTTCCATCGAATACGTACTCAATGAAGGCCTGAATTATACTTCCGGGCCACAGTGGTTATCCCAGTTTGTTCTGAATGATAAATGGGTTCTCGGCGTGGCGGGTACCCATGGTAAGACTACTACAAGTGCCATGCTCGCCTGGATGCTTGATTATGCCGGAATGAAGCCTGGCTACTTGATCGGGGGAGTGACCAATAACTTGCCCATGTCTGCCAGTATGGGAGATTCACCCTTTTTTGTTGTGGAGGCTGATGAGTATGACAGCGCTTTTTTCGACAAGCGCTCAAAGTTTGTACACTATGCCCCACGTACTGCAATACTCAACAACCTTGAGTATGACCATGCTGATATATTCGAAGATCTTGACGCGATCAAAAAGCAGTTTCATCACCTGGTAAGAACTGTACCAGGTAACGGGTTGATTATTTATCCTCATGATGATCCATCCATCGAAGCGTTATTACAGATGGGTTGCTGGACGCCTCATCAGCGATTTGGCATTGCAGTTCCCGATGCGGTCTGTAAGAAACTTGCTATGACCGATGGTGTTTTTTGGAATGCATTGATAAAAGACAAGCAAGGTAGTGAGTTTGAGCTGATCAAGTATGGCCAGGGTTCCGCTGGTGAAGTTACAAACAGGACTGTCGTGAGCTGGGAATTGACTGGTATTCACAATGTAAAGAATGCTATGACAGCGTTGGCAGCTGCTCATCATGTAGGCCTTGAGATAGCCACGGCATGTCATGCTCTAATGGAATTCAAGGGTGTCAAACGTCGCATGGAATTGTGTGGTGTTGTCAATGGAATTAAGGTTTACGACGATTTTGCTCATCATCCCACTGCTATTAAAATGACCCTGCAGGGGATGGCAGCAAAACTGGAATCCGAAGAGGGGCCGTCTCGATTGATTGGCGTAATCGAGCCACGTTCCAACACTATGAAGCTCGGAACCCATCAGCATGAACTCAATATTGCCTGCCAGGCCGCCGATATGCTGGTTTGGTTTAAACCAAAAGACGCAAAGATCGATTTCGATATGTTGATTCGGGACAGCAAAGTGCCTGGTCATGCATTTTCCCAGGTAGATCAGATTATTGCTTTCCTGAAAGATAATTGTCAGCCCGGCGACCATATTGTGATAATGAGTAATGGCAGTTTCGGTGATATTCATACAAAACTGCAGCAAGCGTTACAAAATGGGCCGTAACTGCTGACCTTGTAAGTAGCAGTTTCCTGCCCGTTATCGATTATTTTTAAAATTAACTGATGCTTAGGAATGACAGAAACCCAAGAAATTCCCCTTTTTCCCCTTCGCGTCGTTATGTTTCCCAGAGGCAGGTTAAATCTGCAAATATTCGAACGGCGATATATCGATCTCGTCACCCATTGCATGCGCACTAGTAGCGGCTTTGGTATCTGTTTGTTGAAGGAGGGGGAAGAAGTTATCCAGGAAGGTACAAACCAAACCATTCACCGAACGGGAACCTACTCCAATATTATCGACTGGGATCAGTTGGAGAATGGATTGCTGGGAATTACAGTCGAAGGTTCAGCCAAGTTCAGTATCGAGGATTGCTGGCAGAGTGACTCTGGAGTGCTACAGGGGAATGTTCAATTCAATGAAACTGACAATGTTGGCAGGGAAACAATTCCCTTGGATGATCAATACACCGCGTTAGCGGATCTACTGCAGAATCTGGAAAGCCACCCTCTGGTTGAGCAGAAAAAATTGATTATTGATTATAATAATTTATGGGACTTGGGTTGGCGTTTAAGCGAGCTTATTCCCATTGAAATTGAACAGAAACAGCAACTACTCGAAATAGATGATCCTTGGGAACGTATCCAGAGTATCGAACAGCTAGTATCTGATCTTGCTAATGACGCATAATGACCTGCCGGAACTCATTAATTAAGGCGAGAAGACAAAATTCATGTTATCAAGCTTAATTGATGTATCGGGCTGGACTGCCGAGCAATGGCTGGCTGCTCTGATCGTGGGATTTATTATTATGGCTACTTTGCTAATCCTGCATCGCGTAGTCAAGCTTTTCCGCTTGTCAAAAAAACCACGCTATAAACCAAATCTGCGACCTTTACGACATGCTCAGCACCGACACGCGAAGGATTAACTGCGTTGGAAATTAAGGTTGGCCTCATTCTGTTAATTACCGGTCTTGTGAGTTTCAGCAGCCAGGCGATAATCATTCGCCATGATGTGGCGCCTAACCGTTATACGGTCAGACCCAGTGATTTTCCCTCCGTCTTTTTCCTCGAACAACGGGGTAATCGCAAGGTATGCGTTGCCACTGTCATTCATCGGCAATGGGCTATCACGGCGGCGCATTGCACGGAAGAAACTACGCTCGCTGAAACTATAGGGAACGGGCAACGATTCTCTGTCCAAGTCGGAGGACGAACTCGAGAGATCGACAGCCTGATTATTCACCCTGATTATAAGCAATCACCGGGTATTGAAGTGGATCTTGCATTAGTGCGGTTCCAGAATCCGGCTAATGTGCCTCGCCCGATCCTGCTGCAAATGGACGAGGACGAACTCGGAGCAGAGATAAGTTTAGTGGGCTGGGGTTTCTTCGGTCTTGGTACCACTGGACGACAGTATGATGATGGCACTTTGCGTCGAGCGCGCAATCGCATAACTCTTGCCAATCGCCGTCTCCGTATAGTTTTTGATGATCCACGGGAACTCTCCGGTCAGGCGGTCGACTTGGAAGGATTGCCAGGCCTCGGAGACAGCGGTGGACCAGCACTGTTGGAAACTGAGACAGGATACCGGTTGGTTGGAATAGCTATTGGAGAGATCGAGGGTTCGGATTTTTCTGAAGAAACCCAGGGTAAATATGGCTCTGTAGCGATTTACGAACGGGTTACCCAACATCTAGACTGGATTGAATCGGTTATTGGCGGCAAGTTGTCCTTTAACCGCTAAGCTGGCACTTTAGAAGGAAAGATGCGAGAAGCCAGATCATGATCATGTATGGGTGGTTTTGCTAACATCGCCAGACACAAATTTTATTAATAGGAGTAATAACATGACGATCCAAGTTGGGGACAAGGTTCCAGAAGCAAATTTTAAGGTGATGACTGCAGAGGGCCCTCAAGACCTTAGTAGTGACGATGTCTTTGGTGGCAAGAAGGTAGTATTTTTTGCTGTGCCAGGGGCCTTCACCCCCGGTTGTTCCATAACCCATTTACCCGGATTTGTCGTTAACTCGGATGCGATAAAAGCTAAAGGTGTTGATACCATTGCCTGTATGGCTGTAAATGATGCTTTCGTCATGGGCGCTTGGGGAAAGGCGCAAAATGCTGATGAGATTTTAATGTTGGCTGATGGCAATGGTGAGTTCACCAGTGCACTTGGTTTGGAACTCAATGCCAGTGGGTTTGGGATGGGTACTCGAGCAACGCGATTCGGTATGATCGTTGAAAATGGCACTGTTAGTCATTTGGCCATTGAGGCTCCTGGCGAGATCAAGGTGAGTTCAGCTGAGGCTATACTTGAGTTGTTATAGCTGGGCACTTTTCTTACAGAAATATATTGTACCGGGGATGGTGTTTTAAAAGAAAATAAATAAAAGAGGGCAGGTATCCCTCTTAATTTCGAATAGATTAGATAGTAGTAGAAGAAAATATAGGAAGGCGGAATGATTACTCAAAATATGGATTACGGTGATAGCGATACGATTCTTGAGGCCTACATTGCTTATGAGGAATCTGAGTCGCAGAAACCTTTGGTATTGGTCTCTCATGACTGGAGTGGTAGAAGAGAATTTGCCTGCAGAGCGGCTGAACGGATAGCTGAAATGGGTTACATAGGGTTTGCCCTGGACATGTATGGAAAGGGGGTGTTTGGAGCTGACGGAGATGCAGAGTTGAATTCCTCTCTAATGAATCCGCTAGCTTCCGACAGGGACAAGCTCAGGCAACGCGTCAACTCCGCCTTAAGTGCAGGATGCAACATCCCGCAAGTTGATGCGTCCCGGGTAGCAGCTATGGGCTACTGTTTTGGAGGTATGTGTGTGCTGGAGCTCGCACGCTCAGGGGCGGAGGTGCTAGGAGTGGCCAGCATTCATGGAATTTTAGCGGCCGGAGATCTGCCGAACGAAGATATTAACGCTAGGGTGCTGTGTCTGCATGGTCACGACGATCCGATGGTACCGCCAGAACAGGTGCTGGATTTCGAGACGGAGATGACTGAAGCTGGCGTTGATTGGCAAATCCATGCCTATGGGGGCACTATGCACGCGTTTACCAACCCAGCGGCTAATAATCCCGACTTTGGAACCGTTTACAGCGAGTTGGCGGAAAGACGGGCCTATCAGGCGTTAGCGAATTTTTTCGAAGAAATTTTCTAACAGCATCTGCAAACACGGAACAAGTCTCCCAAAGGGTTTTATGATGAGCGCTACTGAACCGGTAACAGTGAACTCTACCGTTGTGCCTACACGAAGCAGGATAGGTCTCTGGCTGGGGCCTCTGGTATTTGTGTTCATGCTTTTGTTTGTAGACTTGGATCCTGGCAATCCGGCAGTCACGCGCATGGCGGCGATTATTTTGCTTATGGCGATCTGGTGGATTACAGAAGCCATACCGCTATCTGCCACCGCTTTGTTGCCCATTGTGCTCTTTCCATTAATGGGAATCATGCGTGGTCGGGAACTATCAGCAGCAAGGCAAATTGATCTCGAAACTGCCACTTTTGCCGACGGATTTTCCGCAAGTGATTTCGACATTATTTTTCCTAACGTGGCGAATCAGTACATGGATTGGGTCATCCTATTGTTCATGGGCGGCTTCATGATTGCAGTGGTGGTTGAAAAATGGAATCTACATAGGCGCATAGCCTTGAACGTCCTGAGGGCCATTGGCGGCCAGCCCCACCGTCTTGTATTAGGATTTATGGTGGCTACCGGGTTTCTTTCTATGTGGTTGTCCAACACGGCGACAGCCATCATGATGATGCCAATGGGGATGTCCCTGGTTTTATT
>Ga0207962_1000010_pt1 | contig 56560 bp, 53 predicted proteins | sample Knorr_S15_td_AAI_FD_185603 | JGI IMG/M metagenome (GOLD analysis project Ga0207962, IMG submission 185603) | Marine microbial communities from Southern Atlantic Ocean transect - Knorr_S15_td_AAIW_ad_750m_LV_A (SPAdes) (version 2) | ecosystem: Environmental > Aquatic > Marine > Oceanic | place... | reverse complement strand
GAGGGCTTCACAAAGCAGTGCTGCGTTCTTTACCGCGATAAGGCAACTCTCGTCAAGATGCTGGTCCATTGGGTGTGAGAGTTGAATGCCGATGCGCAATTCAGTTAGTGGCTGATCAATGCCCTCAAGGAAAGAAGTTCGCTGATTCGGTCGGGCAAACAAGTTTTGTGCATCAAGCGTAATTAAATCAAGAAAAGCAGCGCTATCTCGGACTGTCTGGCTTACAACGTGTCCAGCGCTAAGGCCACCCCAACTCGCGGCAAGATTATTTTCGACTGTGGTTAGGCCTCGACTGGGTTTAAGACCAAACAGCCCGCAACAGGATGCTGGAATACGGATAGAGCCTCCACCATCAGTTGCATGGGCGACTGGAGATATGCCTCCTGCAACGGCAGCACCAGCGCCACCACTGGACCCGCCGGTTGAATGATCGATTTTCCATGGGTTGCGTGTTATGCCATTTGCTATCGGCTCGGTCGTCAACGTAAGACCACACTCGGGTGTATTGGTTTTGCCCAGGATAACTAATCCTGCGTCGAGATATTTTTGAACGATATTGGAACTATGGGGAGAAAGATAATCTTTATAAAGTTGACTACCGTAGGTGGTGGGTAGTCCCTTTACCATTGCAAGATCCTTAATAAGAAAGGGCAGACCCGCAACGCAACTCTGATTGAGTAGTTCTGGGTTGTCATCGAATAATCGGGCTTGTTCTAGAGCTGAGTTATAGCACTCAATGTTAATGGCATTTAGAGTAGGATTGAGTTTTTCAGCCTGTTTAATGGCACAGGCTGTAACTTCAGTATTGGTGAAATCACGATTGCGTACACCCTGAGCCAGTGTTATGGCATCCATGTCTATATAATCTGAAAGTGGAAGCATTAACAGTGTCGACCAATATTAGAATGAGCATTTTTCATTGGTTATCTGTTCCGGTTGCGTCTCACGATAACGAGCTAAAATTTCAATCAAAACGACTCTCGATATACCAGCTTACCGTAGAGGCAGTCTGATTAACCTTATCTGCCACGTCCAATATAAGTGCAAAAAGTGCCATACGCACAAGCACGCCATTATCTGTTTGGCGAAAAATAGCGAGATTAGGATGTTGATTCAGATCATTGTCAAGCTCATTGGCATCTCTGCGGGAATCCCTAGGTAAAGGATGCATGATCACCGTGTTTGGTTGACAGTTAAGAGTGTAAATAGCTTGGTTAAGCCGGAATCGGCCTCGGTAAATATCTGCTTCCAATTTACTAGCAAATCGCTCTTCCTGGATGCGTGTAAGGTAAACGGTGTCATTATCGTGGAGTCCTGCCTCCATATTTTCGGTTTCCACTACTTCGTGACCCGCTGCTTGCAGTTTGGAGACGATCGATACAGGCATACGTAACTCTCGTGGTGATATCAAAGTGAACTTAATACTGTTATAGAGGAACAGGAGTTGGGAGAGTGAGTGTACGGTGCGGCCATGTCTCAGGTCTCCCACCATGGCGATGTGCATGCCGTCGATTTCACGGTTTTTGGAGTGTAATTCTTTTTTGATAGTGTATAGGTCTAAAAGGGCCTGGGAAGGGTGCTCATTTGGCCCATCACCGCCGTTGATGACTGGCACACGGCTGGCTTTGGCGAAATTCGCCACTGAACCGGCTTTGGGGTGGCGCATCACAATTACATCGCTGTATCCACTTATTACTCGAGCGGTGTCGTACAGGGATTCACCTTTTGTTATTGAAGAAGATTTAACATCGGTGGTTTCTCGAACATGTCCACCTAGTAGGTTAAATGCGCATCCAAAGCTCACTCTGGTACGAGTGCTAGGTTCGAAGAACATGTTGCCCAAGATTGCGCCATCCAGAGCCTTACTCATTTTTTGGCGATGGGCATATGGTTCCATACTGTCTGCGACTTGAAAGATCCTGTCGACGTCGGCTCTTTCAAATTGTTTAACGCTTATAATATGGGCGCCGCGGAAATCCATGTATAGTTTAATGGCGCTCCCCGTGAGTGGGAAGCTTGCTTTTTAGCCTTTTAAAAACAGAATGATAGTACTACAAATCGGGGTTAGAGACGACTGGGAATAGCTGATTCGTAGGTAGTATTCCATTAAGGTACTATTTTCTACCATTTAGTCAGAATGATTGAAATTTACTGTTGTATTGGCTTTCTGAATAGTGACAAGTCGGAATAATTATGAATGGTCCGTCTATCTTTTGGTACGATTTTGAAACCTATGGTGACGATCCGCGACGAGATCGCGCGTCCCAATTCGCTGGCATTCGTACAGATGAAGCTCTAAACATAATTGGCGAACCGCTGGTACTTTATTGCAAACCATCTGATGATTTCTTACCTAGCCCCATCGCCTGTCAGATTACTGGAATAACCCCCCAACACGCTCAAACCCATGGGGTAAACGAAGCCGAATTTATCAAAAGCATTAACGACGAGCTGAGTAAACCCCAAACCTGTGTGGCAGGCTATAACAATATACGTTTCGATGACGAGCTCACCCGCCAGCTTCTGTACCGTAACTTTTTCGATCCCTATGAGAGAGAATGGAAAAATGGCAACTCCCGCTGGGACATCATTGACATGGTGCGGCTGTGTGCCGCCACTCGACCGGATGGCATGGCTTGGCCAAAGAACGAAGACGGGACTAACAGTTTTAAATTGGGGAAAGTGACGGAAGCGAACGGGATTGAGCATAAAGGGGCGCACGATGCATTAGTTGATGTGTTGGCTACGATAGAAGTGGCTAGGCTGATTAGAAAACATCAGCCTAAACTATTCGATTATATATATCAGCTGCGAGACAAACGGCGCGTTCAGGCAGAAATAGGTCTTGATAACCGCAAACCGGCGCTCCACATATCAGCCACATATCCATCTCAATTGGGGTGCCTAGCCTTGGTGATGCCCCTGTGTATCCATCCTACGAATAGCAACGGGATAATCGTTTATGACCTGAGGGAAAACCCCAGGGACTGGATAGAACTTTCCGCGGATGAAATTCGTGCTCGTGTTTATACCCCTGCAGATCAGTTACCCAATGGTATAAAACGGGTTGCACTCAATATTATCTACATTAACAAGTGCCCGATTGTGACTTCGCCGGCTGCACTAGATCCAGTTCGTGCAGATCTCTATGAGGTGGACCTTGAAATTTGTCGAAAGCATTGGGACCTGATACAGAATAGTCCTAATATCGGGAACAAAATCCAGACTGTATTTCAGGAAGGAAAGCTCGAGCGAGAGACTGACCCTGATTACATGATCTACAGCGGAGGGTTTTTCTCCGATAATGATCGCAGTCTGATGCAGACCGTGCGCGCCACTAGCCCGAACGATCTGGCCAGAATAGATTTACCTTTTCGAGACAAGCGATTGCACGAGATGTTATTCCGGTATCGAGCTCGAAACTACCGCGGATCGCTTAATCAAAGCGAGCTTGAACGGTGGAATCGTTTTCGCTTGCAGAGGCTCACCAATGAATATGCCCGTCAACGTTATGAAAGTGACATGCAACTAGCTATGCAAAGGGAGGGAGAAAACAGCAGCCAAGTTCTCTCTGATTTACAAAATTATGTAGACTCGCTGACTACAAATATCTAGATCGCCGGTTCGATTGCCTTTAAACAGGCAAGCAAAATTAACACTGCTCGCCTTGTTCGTATTTTGTTTTAATTACATTTCCAACTTCGGTGTCTTGACTAGATTGTTTCTTGAGGTTTCGTTCAATGTTAGCCTAGACTTATAATCAATTATTAACGGATGCTGGAGAGCGCATCGCACATCGAAAAGTAGTGATCGCTAATCTAACAATGTGTAAGCAAACCTTTTTCTGTATCAGGCCGAAAAGTCTTTTCGTTTTTATCGTGTTGTCCACGATTTCTCTAAAAAACTATCCGGCGGATAATGTCATATTGATCACCCTTGATGGTTTGAGGTGGCAAGAGGTATTTAGGGGGCTAGATATTCGACTCGTCTCCAATAAAGAGTATGTAGATCAAAATGAATTATTAATGAACCAATTTTGGCGTGAATCTGAAGCTGAGCGCGCAGAAGCTTTATTACCATTTCTACACAACACTGTATTTAGCAAAGGCAGTTATGTCGGAAATCGTAGTGTTGGTTCATGCGCTGCGGTAAGCAATCCTTGGCATTTCTCTTACCCAGGCTACTCGGAAATACTAAGTGGGGTGGTGAGTCAAGCCATCGATTCCAACTCCAAAATACCCAACCCAGAAACTACTATTCTGGAGTTTCTTGATAAGTTGCCTGACTATCAGGGCAAGGCCGCAGCTTTTGCGTCTTGGGACGTCTTCCCCTATATATTCAATGTTGCTCGAAGTGGGTTGCATGTAAACGCGTATGGTTTGGAACCGAATCCTGCAGATGATTCCGAACGGTTTCTAAACAGTCTATATCTGAACATACCGACACCTTGGCCAACGGTGCGTAACGACGCCTTTACCCATCAGTATGCGATTTATTACTTACGGCGGGAAAAGCCCAGGTTTTTGTATATCGGGTATGGTGAGACGGATGATTTTGCGCACGATGGTAAGTACGACGAATACATTCTGGCGGCGCATCGCACCGATCGGTTTATACGGGAGATTTGGGATATCGTGCAGTCAACTAATGGTTACCGAGACAATACAGTATTATTTGTAACAGTCGATCATGGGCGCGGTGAAGAACCAATTGAGACTTGGATGCATCATGCTAGTGGGTTTTCTAATAATGGTCAGCATAAAAATCGTGTGGAGGGCTCTGAAGCGGTTTGGATGGCAGCCATTGGTCCGGGAATCGCAACGGCCGGGCTCGTCGAAACAGGTGATAACTGCCTTACCTCAAATCGCATCGCTGCAACACTCCTTGAAGTGCTTGGGGAAGACTACCAAGGCATTAATTCTGCAATGGGTGCCCCATTGCAGGAATTTTTGAAATAAGAGAACTCCTCGTTCGTTGCCTATTGCAACTAGCCCGTGAAAACATGATGAAAATTGGAATGAAAAGCGCCTATGGCTCTGAGGGATTTGTACAGTCGGTACAGAAATTGATGTTATAGGAATTTGCTATAATAATCAGCTAGCGTGATCGAAATGTATTGTCGATCGACTAAATGTCTATAAGGTTTTGTGATAAGGCATTTCTTGTTGTTTAAGAAAAGAAAATTAAGTATTTGATTTTCTGTTATTTAGTTTCAATTGTAATTGTACACAACCGTGAGACACACAATCGTATGTGGGGAGGATAGAATTCACCTACTACGATTTTATCGAAGAAAATAGAGTAATTAAATTAAGTAAATAACTGTAAATTTAGGGAAGAAATATTGGATAAATTCGAAGATATCAGACCTTACCAGGACCACGAGATCCGGCCGGTACTGGATAAACTGATCACGAATCCTGAATTTCTCAGTAGCATCGCAACCTTTTATTTTCCCCGTTTGACAGGCCTGCTTCCAAAGCTTATGAGGAGTGCTGCTCGTAACAAGCTAAAGAAACAGCTTAAAGCTGTTCACAACGTGAAAAGCATGCAGGATGTGATTGCGGAATACATGGACAAGATGATTCACGATACCACGACTAAGTTAACGCACTCCGGATTGGAAAATCTAGATGAAGACAAGGGGTATTTGTTTATTAGCAATCATCGAGATATCACAATGGACCCGGCATTCGTGAATTACGTCCTCTACCATGCAGGTTATGAAACTCTCCAGATAGCTGTCGGCGATAACCTACTGAAGAAACCTTTCGTGACAGATTTGATGCGACTAAACAAGAGTTTTATTGTCAAACGCTCGCTGAAAGGTCGTGAGTTGCTGAGGTCTTTGAGCCTGCTGTCTGAATACATCCATTATTGTATTAAAAACAAAAGCAATGTCTGGATCGCTCAGCGTGAGGGTAGGGCGAAGGACGGTATTGACAAGACTGATCCGGCATTGCTCAAAATGCTAGCCATGACAAATCGCAGACTTTCGCTCGGTGACAGCTTGAAGGACCTGCATATAGTACCAGTTTCAATTTCATATGAATATGATGCTTGTGATGTATTAAAGGCTGAGGAGCTATATACGGTGGAGAATACCGGTAGATTTTTGAAGACGGATCGGAGTGATATTCATTCAATCGTCACGGGTATGATCGGTTTTAAAGGCCAAGTTGACGTCACTTTCGGAAAAGAATTGCAGATAAACAATGATGATCCAGAAGGAATAGCAGCAGAAATAGACCATCAGATTCTGGAGAACTACAAGCTACACGACATCAATTTCTTGGCCTTGGAAAGATTAAGGCAAGATGGCTTTATCTCTCCAAATCAATTGAGTGGTCAAATTGCGAAACGTAACATTTCAAATGTGTCTTATAATAAGTTTAAAAAACGCTTCGAATCTATCAATCCCAAGCTGCACAAATATTTTCTCTTCAGTTATGCCAATCCGATACTTACCAAGCACCAAGCCTGAACAATCAAGTCGGACCTTCTCTATGGTTCAGAGGAGTTTTTTAATGGCTCGTGCTAAGCGCTGGGGAAGCTGATTTTGTGCTATGTCTTCTACCGGGCCTATACAGAAGCCATGTAATTCAGCATCCATCGCGTAGCAAGCATTTTCCTTTTGGTTCGGCTTTCTTTGTCCAAAGCTGTTCTTGAGTTGCTCAAGTTGAATCTGCATGCGCATTGCCTGATCTTCTTTGGGGGTTTCGATATTGGCGCGCACTTCCAATTCGATGCAAAGTCTACGAACGTCTTGTTCGGCTATGCGGGCAAGTTTTAGCAGACTTTCACGTGACTCTGCGTCAAGTAGTTGCTGTAGCCGCGATTGTAATGTCAGATCATACTCGGTGTTAACACTTGTTTTGATGCTCTCCCAGCTGCCTTTGTTCAAACTATTTTTGATCTGGGTGAATTTTATTTGGTCTTTGCTGTTTAATAATTTCTGCTCAAAGACTTCTAGTAACTGAGCCTTTGCGAGAATGGAATCTTTCAGTTGTTGGTATTTCTTGTTGGGTAGTGTTTTGTATCGGGCATCGATTTTCTTTTTGATATTGTTAAACCGATTTATTATTTTTCCGCGTCGTTTACGAACCTCAGGGCTAAGTGAGTCGAAAAATTGTTGTGTTAAGTCTTGAAATTCACTACGAGCGACCCTGAAGGAGTCATCATCAAGTTCTAATAAAGAATCTAATGATTTTGCCACCTTGGCTAGAATTTTGTCGGCTCTTTCAAGCGTTTCTTTCAGGGCCGCGGCCGCTTGGGTTTGTGCAGCAAAAATCTTGTCACAGGCGGACCTGAAACTTTCCCAATATTTTTTATCGTCCTTGTATGATGTAGGGCCAATCTTCTTCCAGGATTGTTGAAGCTGTTTGGCTTCGTTCATGGCTTTTTGCTCATCTTCAACTGTGACGAGTTTTTGTGCTTGTGCGATGAGTTCCAGTTTTTTTCGAGTATTGTTACGCTGGGAAATTTTTCGTAACCGACGCAATTGTTTTAGGACACCGTAGTAGCGTTTTTGTAGACTTTTAATCTTGGATTGCTCGACTGGGGCATAGATTTCCCATTCCTTTTCAGTTGCGATAAGCAACTTATTCAGCTGAGATATATTGACGGTTTGTTCATTAAGTTCGACTAAATATTTTTCCAGTTGCACACAGATTTCTCGGCGTTTTCGCAGGTTAGATGCCATGAGTTGCTTGCGTTCTTTAAAATAAGCCTTGCAGGGTTCATAAGCCCGATCAGAAAACTGTTTGAATTCTTTCCACAAAGTTCCGATTTGATCGGATAGGCCCAGAGATTTCCATTCTTTGTGCATGGCAGTAATGTATCGCGAACGATCAGAAGCATGCATACGAGACTTAGCCAGGCGTTGCATCTGCTTAATTAATTCTTTTTTCTTTTCTGTGACTGCGAAAGTTTTCCAGTCTCTCAAGTCATTAAGCTTATTCTTGAATTGATTAGCTTTGGTCCGTAACACTGCCTTACTTTTTCCGCTGGTATTACTAATGTTTCCTTGGATCTTGTCCCAGGCCGGCAACGCTTCGTGGGACCGACCTTCATCCAGGGCGTCCTTTAATAATTTCAGGAGGTTAAGTGTGTTTTCCTTGAGTTGTTTCTGGTGACTACGATTCTTTTCAAACATTTCTGAAAGTTTGCTATGTATCGTCTCTGTTAGCCCGTCGAGCTCTTTAGAAGACTTATCAATCCGTTTGTGTATTTGGCTGAGCTTATTGCGGGCCGCATTCAGTCTAACGATATTTTTGAAACTGAGTCTGCTTATCTCTTTTTTCAGGTTGTGCAATTCGATTTCTGGATTCAATTGAATAGCTAAAGGTGGTTTTTTTGCAGTACCGACATTTTTGGTCGCTATGTTGCCGCCTACCTTTCCAGAATCCGGTTCGGTGGATTCATCAGCGCTGCTTGTTTCTGTGCTTTGTTTAAGGCTGTCGAGACGCTGATGGACCGTTTTGAAGACTGTCTTGTCTTTATCCCGTACCTGTTTATACAGCTCTATTAATAATGATTTGTCGCTTATAGCAAGAGCAGCATTCTTGCGGGTATATACGCTTTTGGCGGACAAGCAAAGATCTATTAGGTCCGTTCCATCCTCAAGAAGTGGTACCAGTGTTTCGGCAATAGTTCGGGAGCGAGTAAGCAAAAGAACCTGCTTTAGAGCCTGAGCAGGCAACTGCTTAGCAATAGCTAATCGTTCTGGTTCAGCTATACCTACATCAATGTTACCCGCTAGGATATCCCGATATTCGTTAACGGTTTCTTTTGTAACTAGCTGCTCCAGTTCAAGTATTCGTTTCTTGTGGTCCATGTGTTCCCAAGACGTGGTTTTTATATGAGCTGTGGACATAGTGGTCATAGATGCTTCTGGGTGATTTAGCCGCTTTCAGAAGAGGCTCAAGTTTAACAGAACTTCTTTCTTTCGTAAGTTGCATGGCTTGAGGTTAAACTATAGTTTGCCACTATCAGTTGGGCTGTGGGTTTTTCATCAGATACGAGTATCGGTGTTACAATTCAAACCATTCTTGTCTATACATACCGCTTTACAGCAAGGATCACAAAGAATGTTGGCGGAAGAAGTAAAAGAAAGCATCCAGTCCTTCTACCGCCAACTTATCGAATTCCGTGATCTCACTCCGCGATACGGGCAACGGCAAATGATAGCGGAGATTGCAAAAACACTTTCCGTACTTGCTGGTAATGAACCCGCAGAACCGCCGATCTGTGTCGTTGAAGCAGGTACCGGTACCGGCAAGACACTCGCTTACTTGGTCTCGGTAGTCCCGCTTGCTCAGGCGCTTGGTTATAAGGTTATTTTATCCACCGCGACGGTAGCGCTGCAGGAGCAGGTTGTTTTCAAAGATATTCCTGAAATTTTGGAAGGTAGTGACCTAGATTTTAGCTACACACTTGCAAAGGGCAGAGGTCGTTACGTTTGTTTGTCTAAGTTAGACCAGCTGTTGCAAGGTAATGACAGCCTGCAGGCGATGATGGACTTATACGGAGAAGAGCTGGAACTTCCTGTTGATGGTGATCAGTCTCTTTATGTTGAGATGCTGGATGCCATCACTAGCGGCGACTGGCAGGGTGATCGCGATGATTGGAAAAAACCTGTTTCCGATAGTAATTGGCGGCCGCTGACTGTCGATCGGTATCAGTGTACCGGACCAAAATGCAGCCATTTTCAAAACTGCTGCTTTTATAGGGCGCGGAATAAATTGGATCGCGTTGATTGCATCATTGTTAATCATGACCTCGTATTGACAGATCTGGCTATGGGGGGAGGCGCCATTCTCCCAGAACCAGACAAGTGTGTTTACATCTTCGATGAGGCGCATCAGCTACCTCTTAAAAGTAATAATCATTTTTCATCATTTACATCTATTAAGGCAAACCAGGAATGGCTGGAGAGAAGCGATAACTTGTTGCAACAGTTAGTTAAGGAGGATTTTTTGCAAGAGGACCAACGGGCGCAGCTGCTGAAGCTTACTACTGGAATTAGGGAGTCTCTGAACGAAAGCTGGGTGGTCATAGAACAGATACTGGGGTCACTGGTGAGCCTTGGTAATTATGAAAACAAATCCCAATATGTTTTCCAATTAGGGCAGATACCTGATGAACTTAAAGCACTGGCTACGGACCTGGCGAATCGGTTTTCCAGTTTGAACAGTGCCTTCCAGGGCATTGCAGAAAACATGCGCCAAGAGCTGGATGAAATTGAAAATCCAACGCGCAGAGAATTCGTGGAACAGTGTTATCCATTATTGGGAAGAAATATTAACAGAGCCCAAGGGAATCTGAAGCTGTGGTTAAGCTACGCAGCTGAAGACGCAGCAGGGCAGGTGCCCTTTGCACGCTGGATCAGTACTACCGAAAATGAAACGGATAGAGACATTGGGCTTTCGTCAAGCCCTGTATTGGCGGCCGATAATCTGCAAAAGCATTTATGGCAATGTTGCGGCGGCGCAGTGTTGACTTCGGCTACCCTATCAGCCCTAGGTCAGTTCGACATGCTTAAAATGCGAGCTGGCTTGCCCGCACATACCCGCTTCTTTTCCATTCCGAGCCCGTTTGATTTTGCTAACTCTGCCACTTTTGTAGTGCCGAGAATGCATTGTGATCCTTCTGATCAGGACAAGCATACTGATACAATTGTGAAGGCTCTTCCCAATTTACTAGGACCAGAACCTGCAGCTTTAATGTTATTTTCCAGCAGGCGTCAGATGCAGGATGTCATGCAGTCTTTACCGAATGAATTGCGTGATTTGATCTTGTGTCAGGATGATTTCCAGAAAATTCAATTGCTAAAATATCATCGTCAACGTATCGATAATGGAGAGGGCAGCATTATATTTGGGCTTTCCAGTTTTGCAGAGGGCATCGATTTGATGGGGAAATATTGTACCCATGTATTGATTGCCAAAATTCCATTTGCTGTCCCAAATGATCCTATTGAAATGACTTTGTCCGCGTGGGTAGAGCGGCAGGGATTGAATGCTTTTATGACTTTGGCTGTGCCCGATGCAGCCTTTCGTCTAGTGCAGGCTAGTGGGAGATTATTACGTAGCGAAACCGATAAAGGGCAGATTACCCTATTTGACGAACGAATCATCAATCGAAGTTATGGAAAAAAGATACTAGGCTCTATGCCGCCTTATCGACAAGAAATTTTTGAACGCGATGTATCTCGGGAAGAAAATATTTAGCGTGGGTAGTTTTTGTTGGCGCGAGGCTTGAGATGAGACAGATAATATGCCGTACTGGTTCCAGCTAGAACACCCAGGATGGTGGAGATAAGCACACTCCCAAGTATCGGGCCGAGACCCATCCCAACGATAAAGCCTATGGTTAAACAGAACGCGTAAGTACCCTGAATGCTAGTTTTCCTGGATTTTTTAGACATGACTGGCCTCCAATCAATTCGTTTGATCCACTCGGCGTATAGAGTAGATTACAGTGCTTAACTGGGAGCTACGCAACGGATCAATCGGCTGTTCCCCAATAGTGTCTACCACTTCCATGCCTTCGATCACCTTGCCTATAACAGTGTGCTTACCTGTTAACCAGGGTGAATCACCAAGAGTAATGAAAAATGCTGCTTCATTGCTGTCTGGCCCCTGATTGGCAAGAGCAACGATGCCGCGAGAAATCGCCCTCGTTGGATGGTCGGTTGTGAAGCGAAAACCCTGATTTTCGTAAACTTCTTTTACTGAAAGATTCTCCAGTATCTCCAGAACCTCGTACTGTTTCTTTTGTAACTCTAATTCGCTAGCTATATTCATTTTTTGGTATAAAGGTTTTAGTATTAGTTCTTCGAAATTGATGCGATTACCGATATTAAGCAGTTCGTTGAATACGCCGTTAGTGTTTAATGCCGTTTGGCTTCCTAGCCCCAGCGTGTCGGCGTTTATCTCATCTTTCAGTACCTGTTGAGGTGCGCCTAAAGGATTATGAATTGGTGGGCCTGCTTGAATCAAAAAGTCCGGCACCACGTGATGAAATCGTATGCCATCAAAATAACGTGGTCGAAAAGCTGTTTCGGTAATGGGATCAAAAATTTCGACTTCGCCATCTGCTAGCGCGACAAAATTTTCCACATTGTTTGGGGCTTCGTTCGGAAACAGCTCGATAAAGATCGTGCCTTTAGAAGTGGTTACCTGTAACAACGGATTGAGCGAATTTTCCATCGCCTGTTTCGCTGTTAGAACATCTGCATGTATGTTCGTGTAAACCAAGCCTAATAGCGCAGACGTAAAAGAGAACACAATGGGAGCGAGTCGAGTCATGATAAAAGCCTACTGCACTAAGCGGTGGTCTTTTGGTAGATTTTTAGATATCCAGATGGCCAGTTTGTGACGCATATTCTTTACGTCGTGATGTTGCGTAGCCAGAGGCTGAATAACCTTATCTTTTACAAGGAGCAGATAGATTGCGCGTACCTTTAAATCAATATGATCAGTGGCTTCAAATTTGCCGGCGCCGCGTCCTTCGAAATATCGAGTTCCTACCCTTATCGCTTCTTTTAAAAGTTCGGTCTCGTTTTTTAGTTTTTTAAGGTTCATGATTTTTCAGCATCTATTTACAATAGAAGCAGTTCACGCTCCAGTCTGCCGAACTACACTAATGACCATATTGAAGATTGTAGGCGTAAATCTATGAGCTGCGCAATAACTTGTCTGATGGTTTAGGGGGAACGAGATTGATATCGGCTTAGATCGAAAGGTGTGTCAACATCCCAGAGTATCGCCGGGTCATTGATTTCCAGCTTCACTGTGGCTTCGGTGTGTTGGCCAGCTACAGAGCGTGCTCCTGAGTCTCCAGCCAATGTTTTCAATTCCCCGAAAAACTCTCTGCCGAATCCCACCGGGTTGCCTGGTTTATTCTTGTAGGTGGGGATAATAATTTTGTTGCTGGTGAGGTTATCAGCCAGTATTTGGTATGTGTTTTGCCCGATGAAAGGCATGTCCGCTAGGCAGATTAGACAGGCGTCCCAGTGTTCTATCTTACTAATCCCGTATGCCAAACTAGCGCCCATGCCTCGTTTGGCTTGGTCAAAAACATGGATCGGGAAACTATAACTAGTGATTTGGTCCGGCATACCTGGTCGGGTTACTACTACAACTGAATCGATTGCGGCACAAATGCGCAGCAAAGTTTGTTCAAAGACCGTGAGGCCGGTTTCGAGTTCGGCGAGGAGCTTAATACTGCCAAATCGATTGCTAAAGCCTGCAGCGAGGACTAGGGCACCAATATTACAGGTCATAACGAAAAAATATCTTAAGGGAAAAAAAATGTCGTTGCCAACAGAGTGGCAACGACAAAACGAGATAGGTACTACTAGTGCAGGGTCTTGCTGCTCTTACGAACGGGTTCAGTCTCTTGTTGCTTAATTTCAACGACAAAACTCTCTCTTTGCTGGTTTTTGCTTTTTTGTTGTGACTTGTAAGATGGAAGTTCAGTTTCCTCGTTAGTCTGCGGTTGCGCTTGCGGCTCAGATTGTTTTTTCAATTGTTGCGCTTCAGTCTGATCTTTCAGTTGATCGCTTAAGTGCTGGCGCAGCCGATTAACGACATTGGTCATTACCTCAATAGTCTGGCTAAGTTGTTCGAGGGTGACTAAAGTCCTTTCTGGATCGTTGTCTAGATGCTTCTCTTCACTCATTGCTGCTTCCTCGTATGAGCTGTCTCTCTCTGTTGCCGTTAACCGGTATCTTATTAGCTCAATGCAGTAGTAACCCTAATCCCAAGACAACGCGCCACCTGTTTGATACTCAATCACTCGAGTTTCAAAGAAGTTTTTCTCCTTTCGTAAATCCATTATTTCCGACATCCATGGAAATGGATTCGAGACGCCCTTGAACCGTTCTGGCAGTCCGATCTGTACGAGACGTCGATTAGCGATGAACTTGAGATATTCCTCCATCATAACGGCGTTCATACCAAGCACGCCGCGCGGCATGGTATCCCTTGCGTATTCGATTTCAAGCTGAGTAGCTTGCAGAATCATCTGGGTTGAGTGTTCCTTAATCTCATTATTCCACAGTTGTGGGTTTTCCAGCTTAATTTGGTTGATCATGTCGATGCCGAAATTCAGATGCATTGACTCGTCACGCAGGATGTACTGAAACTGTTCCGAAGTACCAGTCATCTTGTTGCGTCGACCCATAGAGAGAATCTGAGTAAATCCACAATAGAAGAAAATGCCTTCCAGACAACAGTAAAAAGCTATCAAGTTTTTCAGCAAATCTTGGTTTGTTTCTAGGGTACCAGTTTTGAAATTAGGATCGCTGAGGGCCTGAGTGTACTTAAGCCCCCAAGAGGCCTTCTTCGCCACTGATGGTATTTCGTGGTACATGTTGAATATCTCGCCTTCGTCCATTGCTAAGGACTCAATGCAGTACTGATAGGCATGAGTATGGATCGCTTCTTCGAAAGCCTGGCGTAGAATGTATTGCCGACATTCAGGATTGGTAACTAAACGATAAATAGCCAATACTAGATTGTTAGCAACTAGTGAGTCAGCAGTAGCAAAGAAGCCCAAATTACGCTGAACTATCAAACGCTCGTCTTGGGTTAAGCCATTCGGATTTTTCCATAGCGCGATGTCCGCATTCATATTAATTTCTTGTGGCATCCAGTGATTAGCGCAGCCATCTAGGTATTTCTGCCATGCCCAGTCATATTTGAAAGGAACCAGTTGGTTCAAATCTGCTCGGCAATTTATCATACGTTTGTCATCAACCTTTACGCGCTGCGTTGATCCTTCTAATTCTTCTAGGCCGGCTGATATATCTAGAGATTTCAGGTCGCTAATTGCTTGTTGCAAAGCATCAGCATTGTTTTTCTCATCAGCCGCATCAAGCGTCGCTTGATAGTCTGCAGGCTTAGCCTTGGGGATCATCGGAATGGAAGCTAGCTCACTCGGCTGGAATTCACTGGTTACCGAGGGTTGCTCTATTTTTGCTTTGCTTACAGGAGCCAGATTGTCTTCCTGATGAAATTCATCCCATGACAACATAACGCACCTCAATAATTTTACTCATTTCACTCACTATGCTTAGCTTTTGTAGTCTCTATTTCTAGTTATCTTTCTGTTTCGTGATAACTTGTGCTCTTTTCCTTAAAACAATTAATTTCAGCTAGCTTTTTTGCTTTTTGGTTATTGGCAAGCCTCACAATCTGGGTCATCCAATGAGCAGGCCATTGGCACCGGAACAGTTTCGTTCGATACCTTGTTTAGGCTGTTGTCTGAAACGGTGGATTTCTCTGTTGTGGTGGCAGCAAGCGCGCGAAGATAATAAGTAGTCTTCAAGCCACGTAGCCAAGCCATGCGGTAAGTGATATCAAGCTTTTTCCCGCTGGCCTCCGCCACATAGAGATTTAGCGACTGAGCCTGGTCAATCCATTTCTGTCGACGGCTGGCTGCGTCCACTAACCAACGTGGTTCCATTTCGAACGCTGTAGCGTAGAGGTGTTTGATCTCATCTGGTACGCGGTCGATCTTCTGTACACTTCCTTCGTAATACTTTAGGTCATTGACCATGACATCGTCCCACAGGTTTAGTTTCTTTAGGTCGTTGACCAGGTACGGGTTCACGACTGTGAATTCGCCCGACAGGTTGGATTTCACATACAGATTCTGGTACGTGGGCTCAATTGACGCGGAAATGCCACTAATATTGGCAATTGTCGCGGTGGGCGCTATCGCTAGCACGTTGGAATTACGCATGCCTGTTTGCTTAATACGCGCACGCAAGTTGTCCCAGTCCAATCTCTGTTCCATATTGACATCAAAGAAATCTTCACCGCGTGTTTCTCTTAATATCTTCAGAGAGTCGATCGGGAGAACACCCTGATCCCACAGTGAGCCTTCATAGGAATCATAGCGGTCGCGCTCTTCCGCTAGTTCGGTAGAAGCACTGATAGCGTAATAACTGATCATCTCCATGGAGACGTCGGCAAATTCTACGGCTTGCTCGGAGGCATAAGGTATGCGCTGTTTATACAGCGAGTCCTGAAAGCCCATGATGCCCATGCCGATGGGTCTGTGCTTAAGGTTAGAGTTCTCAGCCTGCGGCACAGAGTAGTAGTTAATGTCAATGACGTTATCTAGCATCCTGACTGCCGTGGTAATAGTGTTTTTAAGTTTTTCCTGGTTGAGTCCGCTCTGCTCAACGTGGTTCACTAAGTTTATTGAACCCAAGTTGCACACTGCAATTTCATCTTGGCTGGTATTAAGGGTAATCTCAGTACACAGGTTGGAGGAATGGATTGTTCCTTTGTGTTGCTGAGGTGACCGCGCATTGCAGGCATCTTTAAATGTAATCCAGGGATGTCCAGTTTCGAAGAGCATGGAAATCATTTTGCGCCACAGGTCCGTAGCCTTTATGGTTTTGTAGGGTGTGATTTGACCGGCAGTAGCTTGACGTTCGTATTCTTCATAGGCGTCTTCAAAAGCTTTACCATGAAGTTCATGCAGCTCTGGTACAGTATTAGGTGAAAATAGGGTCCAGTCTTGGTCTTTGAATACACGTTTCATAAATAAATCTGGTATCCAATTCGCTGTATTCATGTCGTGCGCGCGACGTCGGTCATCGCCTGTGTTCTTACGCAGCTCGAGAAATTCTTCAATATCAAGGTGCCATGTTTCAAGGTAGGAACATACGGCACCTTTGCGTTTGCCGCCTTGATTGACGGCAACGGCGGTGTCGTTGACGACCTTAAGGAAAGGGACTACGCCTTGAGACTTCCCATTGGTGCCCTTGATGTGGGCTCCAAGCGCTCGGACCGGGGTCCAGTCATTGCCTAGCCCACCGGCCCATTTAGAAAGCATGGCATTATCTCGAATCGAGGAATAGATACCATGTAGATCGTCAGGCACCGTTGTAAGAAAACAAGAAGAAAGTTGCGGCCGTAGTGTGCCTGAGTTGAATAGTTGAGGTGTGGATACCATGTAATCGAAACTGGAAATCAAGTTGTAGAACTCAATGGCTCTCTGTTCGCGATTGTCCTCTTTGGACGCTAGACCCATGGCAACCCGCATGAAAAATACCTGTGGCAGTTCGAAACGAATACCTTCGCTTTGGATAAAGTAACGGTCATAGAGTGTTTGCAGGCCTAGGTAGGTGAACTGCTGGTCGCGCTCGGCTTGTAGGGCTTCGCCTAAAAGACTCAAATCGAATTCAAGTAGAAGTGGTGAAAGCAGGTCTAGTTCAACCCCTTTTTCGATATAAGGTTTTAGTGTTGCGGCGTAACGGTAGTGCATTTCCGACTGGGTAGCGGCTTCGGCAATACCTAAAAAATTCAGGGCTTCCGAGCGCAGTGTATCCATTAAGAGGCGAGCGGTAACGTAAGAATAGTTCGGATCCTTTTCGACCATGGTGCGCGCTGTCATTACCAAAGAAGTGCGCACGTCCTCCATCTTCACCCCGGGATATAGGTTCTTTAGTGTCTCGTCGTAAATAGCATCCCTCGAAACGTCTTCGAGACCTTCGCAAGCTTCAGTGATGATGGTAAGTAATCGCTCGGTATCCAACGGGCCTTGGTGCCCATCCTTGAAAGTAACGTTGATCTCGGGGTGTTTGGGTTGTTCTGCTTCTAGCTTCTGCTCGCGTAGCCGATTGTGTTCGGCACGGTAGATGACATAGCTCCTGGCTATTTTGTGCTCGCCAGTACGCATTAGCGCTAGTTCAACTTGATCCTGGATGTCTTCAATATGTATCGTGCCTCCTGATGGCATCCGGCGCCGAAAGATGGCCGTAATCTGACGGGCTAATTGCGCAACGGACTCGTGAATTCGAGATGAGGCCGCAGCATTGCCACCTTCCACAGCGAGATAGGCCTTAGTGATAGCAACGGAAATCTTAGACTCGTCATAAGCCACAACTGCTCCATTTCGCTTAATGACGCGTAATTGGCCTGGGGCTGTAGAGACGACTGAAACTGTATCATCGTTGTTTGGATCAGCGGTTCTACTAGTGTCACCGGTTTGTTGTGCTTCAGTCTGCATTGATCACTCCGAGCGCTTACTGCTTTATTGTGTTTTTTATAAAGTTGTTACTACTGAATCCCGTTTTTCCCCAGTGTGACCTGGAGTTTTGACCTACGACTTGTCGTGAGAGTGTATAGTTGTCGGTTCGTAATTTGATGATGTCCATTGAGTTTTTTAAAGTTTATTAACTTTTCCCTAGTCGGTAAAATCAGCCAAATCGATCGACAACTAGCCTTTGGTTTTTGTATCAGGCTGCAAAGCAGCATTTAAGGCATATACTATATATTGTGTTTTTGCGGCTGGACTTTAATTTTTTTTTGAACGAGACGAAAACACACGAGTATCCCGAAACAATTTAAAGAAGTGGGTGGCAAGTCCCCTTTTTTTGTCAAGTGCTTTTCTTCTTATTCGACTCGAATATCACCCCTAAGAGCTCGATTTATCGCTAATTTTTGGCGCTTTTACTATTTCTAAGCAATAAGAGAGGCCCTTGATTTACACTCCGCTAATACAACATATAGATAAGCGATAAATCAAGAACACAACATAATGCGGTTATAGGCCGAATGCAAGTGATTTTTGTGTGTGTTTTTTGTGGATAAGCTGTGAATAGCTTGTGTCTGTTCCGTGAAAACTCAGAAAGTGCGATTTACCCGATTCGTGCTTAAATTTTAACAACGTTTGCTCAAAATTTGAGCAGTAGTTTGCGAGCAAAACAATGCGGAAATTTTAAAGAGTACTACCACAATATGTTGTGTTTTAATTCTTTAGCAATTTACCACTACCTCGGTAGGAAATTAAAGAGTCAGTAACGCTTCCAAAAGGGCTTTTTGTGAATGCATGCGGTTTTCGGCTTCGTCCCACACTATGCTGTCGTTTGCGTCGATGACCTCCGCGCTTACCTCCTCCCCTCGATGTGCAGGTAGACAGTGCATAAAAAGAGCGTCGCTAGCGGCTAGCGCCATTAATTCTGCGGTAATTTTATAGTTAACAAAACTTGCCCGCCGTTTCACTTGTTCCTCTTCCTTGCCCATCGAGGCCCATACGTCGGTAACTACCAAATCCACATTTTTTGCGGCCTGTTTTGGTTCATACAGTATCGAGACCCGATCGCTATACTTTGAGACCAGATCGGGGTGAGGCTCAAAGCCCTCCGGGCAGGCGATAATCAATTCAAAGTCAAACACACTGGCGGCATTGATGTAAGACTGGCACATGTTATTTCCATCACCTATCCATGCAACCCGTTTCCCGGACACGGATCCGCGGTGCTCGTTATAGGTTTGCATGTCGGCCAGCAGCTGGCAAGGATGGAAATCATCGGTCAGTGCATTAATTACAGGGATGGTCGAATGCTCAGCGAATAGCTCGAGCTTTCTGTGCTCAAAGGTACGAATGGCGAGGCAATCTACCATACGAGATAACACTCTTGCGGTATCTGCAATTGGTTCGCCTCGGCCCAATTGTGAGTCTCCCGAATTGAGAAATAGTGACGCGCCATCCATCTGGGTCATTGCGGACTCAAAGGCAACGCGCGTGCGGGTAGAAGATTTTTCGAAAATCATACCCAATGTTTTTCGTGCCTGACTGGATGCTAGTTTTGGGTTGTGTTTTAAGATGGTAGCCCTCTCGACAATTGCCAATATATCGGACTTCGGCAAATCTTGGAGGGTCAAAAAATGCTGTACGCTCATCGCTATTTATCTTTCTGCCAAAAAGAAAAAGGGTAGCTTGCGCCACCCTGTCTTGTGCCATTGTAGCTATTTCTTTCGGTTAGGGCAATTTTGGTTGTTAAGGATATTTGGATGTTCATGGTTCTCGGGAATTGTGTTCAATCAGTTCATTAGTTAGGCTGCAATAAATAATGGGTACCATGAACGTAATTGAATTGAAGCTGTTCGCCAGCCGTGTAGCCGCAATCTGCGAAGAAATGGGGCTGGTGTTAAGGCGCGCCGCTTTTTCGCCGAATATTAAGGATCGCCTAGATTTTTCCTGCGCGCTTTTTGGTCCTGAAGGGCAGCTATTTGCCCAAGCCGATCACATGCCGGTTCATCTAGGTAGTATGGCCTTTGCTATGGGGCCTCTTGTTAAAGATCGTGAATGGCAGCCTGGAGACATGTTGGTGTTAAATGATCCCTACCTTGGGGGTACTCATTTGCCAGATGTGACTCTCGTTGCTCCTGTATTTAGTACTGAAGGAACTAACCTGCTTGGCTTCGTAGTTAACCGCGCACATCACGCTAATATAGGTTGTGATACTCCGGGCTCGATGCCGGTTTCCAGCTGTCTGGCGGAGGAAGGGATCATTATTCCTCCTACCCTCTTGTTAAGAGATGGCAAGCTGCAACCGGGTGTTGAACACTTACCAGATGTAGCTGATGGCGACCTTATCGGTGATCTAGCGGCACAGGCAGGGGCCAACAGGGTCGGACTATTACGCCTGCAACAATTTATCAGCAATATAGGGCTAGACATTTATAGGCAGGGCATGCAGCAGCTGAATAGCTATGCCGAACGGATCGCGGTAGACACCATTGCATCGTTAAAACCTGGTCTTTACCGCTTTGAGGACTATCTAGATGACGATGGATGTGGATCTAGCGATATCATTTTGAAGGTCTCTCTAACCATTGCTGCCGGGCGAGTGGAGGTAGATCTGTCAGAATCCGCAGACTCAGTCCGCGGTAACCTCAACTGTCCTGAATCGGTGGTGGCAGCAGCAGCGTATTATTGTTTCCGCTGCCTTATGCCGGATGAAACCCCCGCCTGTGAAGGACTTTTTCGCCATATCAATATAAAGACCCGGCTAGGATCCATCGTTAACGCTCAAAGACCCGCTGCTGTGGCCGCTGGGAATGTAGAAACCTCCACTCGAATCGTTGACTTGATTTTCGGGGCCCTGGCTCAGGCCGCACCGGAGTTGATCCCAGCAGCCAGTCAAGGAACGATGAATAATATTGCGATGGGCTACATCGATCATGCTGCGGGTACTCGTTGGGACTATTATGAAACTGTGGCTGGGGGGCTAGGCGGGGGTCCGACACAAGAGGGACTGAGCAGTGTTCACAGTCATATGACGAATACCCTTAATACCCCAATTGAAAGTCTTGAGATGCATTATCCGTTGCGAGTACACCGCTATGCGGTCCGTTGGGGTAGCGGAGGTGTGGGCCACCATTCCGGTGGGGACGGGATCGTCCGCGAATATGAGTTTTTGCAAACTACGCAGCTTAGCCTCCTAAGCGAGCGCAGGATTTTTGCGCCATGGGGTTTGCAAGGAGGCAAGAACGGTGACCGGGGAGCCAACTTTCACAACGGCCAAATTTTACCTGGGAAATGTACTGTTGAGATGGCTGTCGGTGACCGGTTGACCATACAATCCCCCGGAGGTGGGGGTTGGGGTGGTGTGCTAGAAGACGAATGAGTGCTTCCAGCAGTAAAGTCACCGCAGCCTAGTGACGAGCATATAATGACAATTTGGCAATGTCCGTTGTAAAATTGCCGCCTCACTTTGTTTGAACTGATAAGTTGTTAGGGTCTATGCTATGAGCACAGAAAGCGCCATTGAAGATACTATTAAAGAGCAAATTGCGAACAACACTATTCTGTTGTACATGAAAGGGAATCCGGAACAACCGATGTGCGGATTTTCGGCTCAAGTCACCCAGGCATTGATGGCGTGCGGGAAGCGCTTTGCCTATGTAGATATTCTTAGTAATCCGGAAATTCGTACGACGCTTCCCAAGGTCTCAAACTGGCCGACTTTTCCCCAGCTATACATCGATGGTGAGCTAATCGGCGGGTGCGATATTATAACTGAGATGTATGAGAAAGGTGAGTTACAGTCGTTGGTGGATGGAGCCAGCACCGAGATTGAGAAAGACAGCGAATAAAAAGGCGATGACACTAAAGTGTGGGGACGCTTCTAAGGTGTTGGCCACCCTCCTAGATCTCTCCATCGATTAACTATCCGGCAAAACAACTCCGCCGTCTTTTCTGCATCATAGCGTGCGGAGTGGGCCTCTTTGTCATTGAATTCTATACCGGCGGCTTCACAGGCTCTCGATAACACTGTCTGTCCGTAAGCCAGTCCGCTAAGGCTCGCCGTATCGAAGGAGGAGAAAGGGTGAAATGGATTGCGTTTTAAATTGTGGCGTTCACTGGCTGTGTTTACAAAGCCATGGTCGAAGTGGGCGTTGTGGCCAACCAAAATTGCACGTTTGCAGTCGCTTGCTTTCACGGCTTCACGAACTAGCTTGAACATGGTTTGAAAGACTTCTTTCTCGGATTTTGCAATGCGTAGTGGATGGTAGGGATCGATGCCAGTGAATTTCAGGGCGGCCTCCTCTATGTTTGTGCCTTCAAATGGGATTACTCGATGAAAATAAGTCTGGTCTGCAGATAGAAAACCTTTCTCGTCCATCGCGAGCATTACAGCTGCCACTTCCAAGATGGCATCGGTTTTGCTGTTAAAGCCTCCAGTTTCCACGTCTATTACTACGGGCAGATAAGTTCGGAACCGGCTGGCTAGTAGTGAATCGGGCCTTGTTTGGCTGCTGATAATGCTCATGGGTTTTTAACCGTAAACATGCTTAGGTGGTTTCTTCCAGCTGCCAGTTAATGGTGGCGCCGGCTCTTATCGGGACTACCGCATCTTCTGCAAAAAGAAAATTTTCGGGCATCTGCCAGGGGTTGCGGTGAAGCTTAATAGATGCTTTGTTACGGGGTAATGCGTAAAAATCTGGGCCGTGGAAGCACGCAAACGACTCCAGTTTATCTAGCGCTCCTTGGTTGTCGAACACTTCTGCGTAGAGCTCAATGGCAGCCGGCGCAGAGTAAATACCAGCGCAGCCGCACTGAGCCTCCTTGTCGGATCTGAGGTGTGGAGCTGAGTCAGTTCCCAGAAAAAATTTTGGGCTACCACTAGTAGCCGCCTCAATAAGGGCTTGTTGATTATTGCTATTTTTTAGAATGGGCAGGCAATAAAAATGAGGCCTGACCCCTCCAGAAAGAAGGTCGTTCCTGTTAAATAGAAGATGATGGGCCGTAATGGTGGCTGCCACATTTTCGGGTTGCTGGAGTACAAATTCGACAGCGTGACTGGTGCTAATGTGTTCCAGCACCAGTTTTAGCGTCGGATACCGATTAAGCAGTGGCGTCAGCACAGAATCGATGAACTGCTGCTCGCGGTCAAATATATCGATGCTACCGTTAGATACTTCGCCATGGATTAGTAGCGGCATACCAATATCTGCCAGGCGTTCCAGTACCGGGTAGGTGTTTTGTATATTCGTGACTCCGTTTTCCGAGTTGGTAGTTGCTCCTGCCGGATAGTACTTTATGGCTGCTATGGCCCCTGTTTTATGAGCGAGGTCGATTTCATCGAGAGCAAGCGAGTCTGTTAGGAAAAGTGTCATGAGTGGTTCAAAATTATTTCCTTCAGGCCGTGCTGCAAGAATGCGATCCCGGTAGCCTAACGCTGCCGCCACATTGGTTAGAGGAGGGCTCAAGTTGGGCATTATAATTGCTCGGCCGAAGCATTTCGCAGTATGAGGTACTGTCGTCTTCAATGCGTCACCATCACGTAAATGCACATGCCAGTCATCCGGCTTGGTGAGGGTTATCGAATCAGAATTCATTAGTAACGTACTTCTAGTGAGAATGTAGGGTATTGTAGCCGATTAGGGAATTTAGCTGAAATAGAGCCTTACGCAGGGGTGTTGTGGGCTTATGATGGTGCTAGAATACGCGTCTTTTTCCGGACCCACTCGCGCTATTTCTGCTGGGTCTAGCCTTTTAACTGCTATCTGATTTCATCCTGTTACTTTGGAGTGAACCATGTCAGGGATAAACAAGGTAGTCCTGGCCTATTCCGGAGGTCTAGATACGTCCGTTATTGCCAGTTGGCTGCAACAGACTTACGACTGCCAAGTAGTGACTTTTACCGCAAATATTGGTCAGGGCGAGGAAGTGGAACCAGCACGTACCAAAGCCGAAGCCATGGGCATTAAGGAAATCTATATTGAAGATTTGCGGGAAGAATTCGTACGCGATTTTGTTAATCCGATGTTTCGCGCCAACGCTCTCTATGAAGGAGAATATCTACTTGGAACTTCTATTGCACGCCCCTTAATTGCGAAACGCTTGATTGAAATTGCCGCCGAAACTGGAGCTGATGCAATTTCTCATGGTGCTACCGGTAAAGGCAATGACCAGGTACGTTTTGAATTAGGCGCCTATGCTCTGAGTCCTTCTATAAAAATTATCGCTCCATGGCGTGAGTGGGATTTGAATTCCAGGGATAGGCTGCTCGCCTATTGCGACGAAAATAGTATTCCCGTTGAAAAAAAACTCGGAAGTAAATCTCCCTACTCGATGGATGCCAACCTACTGCACATCTCTTACGAAGGCGATAGGCTTGAAGATCCAGCCGCAGAGCCGGAAGAATCAATGTGGCTTTGGACCGTTTCTCCTGAGGAGTCTCCGGATCAAGCAACTTACATTGAGCTAGAATATATAAAGGGGGATATTGTAGCTATTAACGGTAAGCTATTGACACCAGTGGAAGTGCTAACTCGACTTAACGAAGTAGCAGGAGCCAACGGTGTGGGTCGAGCAGATATTGTCGAGAACCGCTACGTAGGAATGAAGTCTCGAGGCTGTTACGAAACACCTGGTGGGACTGTTATGATAAAAGCACACCGTGCGATCGAATCCTTAACTCTTGATCGGGAACTCGCACATCTGAAAGATGAACTAATGCCTCGCTACGCTTCTCTTGTTTACAATGGCTACTGGTGGTCTCCGGAACGTTTGGCGTTGCAAGCTCTTATTGATTACTCTCAGCAGCACGTCAACGGTAAGATTCGTATAAAGCTGTATAAAGGAAATGTTATCGTTGTTGGGCGTGAGTCCAATGATTCTCTCTTTGATGAAGCGATCGCGACCTTCGAGGACGATGCGGGAGCCTATAATCAGGCCGATGCGGCGGGTTTTATTAAATTAAATGCTCTACGTATGCGTATTGCAGCTTTGAAAGGTCGCAAGTAGTTAGATGCTAGTTAGTTGTAGTTTTCGAGTCGTATTCGCATAAGTCCTCGATGATGCATTCACCACACCTTGGTTTGCGGGCGATGCAAATATAGCGCCCGTGCAAAATTAACCAATGGTGGGCATCTAGCAGGAATTCCTTGGGAACCAACTCTAGTAGATTTTCTTCGACTTCTAGTACGTTTTTGCCGGGTGCTAAACCAGTTCGGTTGGATATCCTAAATATATGGGTATCTACCGCCATAGCTGTTTGTCTGAAGGCGGTATTCAAAATCACATTTGCAGTTTTGCGACCGACACCCGGAAGGGATACTAGGGCCTCACGTGTGTCTGGCACTTTTGAATTGTATTTTTCAACCAGTATGGCACATGTCTTGACAATGTTTTCAGCCTTATTGTTAAACAAGCCAATTGTCTTGATGTAATGCTTCAATCTTTGCGCTCCAAGTCTGAGGATGGCTTCCGGCGTGTCGGCAACTCTATATAGTTTCTCTGTTGCTTTGTTGACGCCCACATCTGTGGCCTGCGCCGACAATATGACAGCAATAAGTAGTTCGAAAGTGTTACGGTAGTTTAGCTCGGTGGTAGGGTTTGGATTTGCTTTACGCAAACGCTGAAAGATTATTGTTCGCTTTTCTTTATTCATTTTCCAAAGTGTGCCTACTATTGTCAGGGGGTTGACGTTTGCGCGCCTGAACTCGCGCAACTGCCGCTGCAATTTCTTTCCTCGCTTTCACCCGAGAAAATGACTGAACGCCATTCGGTTCCTGTTGCTCGGGTTGTACTTGCGTGGAAACGCCTTGTCCCAAGCTTTTATCTGGGGCTTTATCCAGGCGGTAATTATGATATTCATAGCGCTGCCGCCTGTATTCTCCTCGACGCCGTTGATGTAATAAATCAGAGCTGGGTAGTCTTCCTACCGCGTAGTATGAGACCAAAGATATCATGTCGATACAATCTACTGGACAAGGCTCCATACAAAGTTCACAGCCGGTGCATTCCTGTTGGACTACAGTGTGCATCAACTTAGGACCTCCAATGATTGCGTCTACCGGGCATACATCAATACACTTTGTACAACCGATACATTCTGCTTCCCTGATGATGGCGGTTTCGTAAGGCTTTACATTGCCATGTTCAAGATTGAGCGGCTCTGGTGATTGGTTAAGAAGGTCAGCTAGCCAATTAATAGTTGCCTCACCACCTGGTGGACACTTATTGATTGCTTCACCTTGAGTAATGGCAAAGGCATAGGGACGACATCCCACATAACCGCATTTTCCGCATTGGGTTTGCGGTAATATTTGATTCACCAATTCTGTCAGTCGGTTTTGTTTCTCATTTTTCTGCCGCAGGTAGAGCCAAGTTTTGAAAATAAGCCAGCTCATTGCTGTGGCAACCAGAAGCCATGGCGCTATTTTTAAGTAGGGGATGTTGGCAAGGAGCAACATTTATCTCAAAGGGGTCCCGAGGCCTAGCAATTCGATTGGCAGGCATCTGGTAAATGGGTCTTGCTAATCGTTAAAAAGACCGACGGAATGGGCTGTAGGTATTCGATACTGGTTCAATATTTGCTCCTCGCTGGCTAGTGCGGTCTCGTGATTGATTACCATCTGGTAGCCGTTTTTGTTTTCAAACACCACATTCTCGTCTTGGTTGTTTCGTAATAATTGCGAGAAGTGATTAAAATCCTGAACCAGTTGGCCATTGAGAGATTCGACCGTCCAGTTTCGCCAATCGTGGTAACCTAAATTCACATCGGCGGCGAGAACCTGCAAGGCGACTACAACCTCCCTTCGCTGTGGAGAAGTCCACTCGTTTCGGGCCTGCAATAGGCTTACTGGTGCGCTTCGGCTCCAATCGTTTCCCCAGCGTTTGATAAGGTTCATATTTAATGGCACGAATAGTACCCCACCGTAGATCAAGTATTCCGGCACTTCATCAAATTGCTCACCTGCGACTAGGCTGTAACTCTCTTGAGTTCGTTGCGCGATCAATTCAATCGTATTAGTTTTGCCTTGGCGTGAGTATGTGACGGCAATGGTATCGTCAATATGATGAAGATCGATGGCGTGCTTGTAGTCGGTGAGCAAGTCTTCAGAGAGTTTGATGGTGCCATCATCGGCAATTTGATAATCATCGATTTGCAAAATGACATCGTTCTCAGTGAGAAAACCTCTAGAGGGGGAATTTTCGAACACCTTAATGACAAGTATGCCGTCCTGATCTTTTCCAAGGCCGTATGCAGCTTTAGCAGCTGGGCTGTCCAAAGTCTGAGTTCTGAAGCCGAGATCCGGGAAGCCGTCGCTATTGCCGTCTACACTATCCTTCAGCACGTGACGAACAATGCTCGGCGGTACGAAGTATCCAAGGTTTTCAGTGCGGCTCCCGCTATTAGCCTGCATGACGACCCCAACGATTTGTTTATCAACGATAACTGGCCCACCGCTATTCCCAGGATTGATGGCTGCGTCAATTTGTCCTGCCAGTAGGTAAGTGCCAGCATGGGCATACACCTGTTGTTCCACCCTTGAAAGAATGCCTTTCGTGATACTGAGTGACTTACCTCCTATGGGGTAACCGTAGACTGAAACTTCTTGCAGAGGATTGGGTAATTCACCAATAGATAGTGCTTTTAGGTCGCTGAAAAAGCCTGGTTCGTCAATGGTGATAAGGGCTAGGTCGGCCTCGTGTGAAATAAATAAAACTCGGGCCTGGTAGCGCTGAGGATCATTGTGTTTTTGAGCCTGCACATAACTAGCGTTAGCCACGACATGCGCATTTGTAAGAATCTGGTTGCCCGCTATTACAGTACCGGAACCACTGCTCTGTCTAGGCGTCAGTAATCGCCATGGAGTAAAGTAGTCAGGAGCTGCTTGAGTAGTATAGATTTTGATAATGGAGTCTTCGATATCATGGATGTCACTTGATTGTCCAAGTAGGGGGAAACTCACGCCAACAAATAGCACACAGGAGCAAGCTTTTATGAGGCCTGTTAGCCATCGATTAGCAACACCCTTACTATTGTTAAAATTCATCATGGTCACCAGTATTCTAGATCTTCGTGATATGTGCAGATTTGAAGGTTTTACGTAGACTCTACCCATCAACGAAGCTTATTACTTTAGATTGGCTAGTACCAGTGCAGTCTTGCCAGAACTTTATCATTTGAAAATCGATACAACTGAACAATTGTGTATAAAGAGACTATAAAGTACGAAGTTTTGGAAGGGGAATTCTATTAGGTAATACGCATCCCGGGCTCAGCACCGGCATGTGGCTCAACTAGCCAGATTTCCTCACCACCGGGTCCAGCGGCGAGAATCATGCCTTCGGACAGACCAAATTTCATTTTGCGAGGTTTCAAGTTGGCCACGAGCACAGTTAATTTCCCAACCAAGTCTTCAGGGTTATAGGCGGATTTTATGCCCGAAAGCACTGAGCGCGTGAGTGGATCGCCTTTCTTGTCTGTACCTATATCAAGTTGAAGCTTTAAAAGCTTGTCGGCGCCCTCGACATGTTCTGCTTGGATAATTTTCGCAACGCGGAGATCGATTTTGATGAAGTCCTCAAAGTCGATTTCTAGTTCCTGTTCAGCGTTGTCTTTCTCCATAGTCTCCCCCTGTTTCTCTTGCTCTTTTTGTTGAGTCTCGTATTCTTGCTTTGTTGCTGAAATCATCGCCTGAACGCTGCCACTTTCAACGCGGGTCATCAACGGTTTGAACTGGTTGATTCGATGACCCAATAACAAGTCATCGCAGTCCCATTGCATAGGCTCGATGCTTAGAAATTCTTCGGCTCTAGCTGCCATAATTGGTACAACCGGTTTTAGGTAGCAAATTAGCAGGCGAAACGCGTTGATGCCGGTACTGCAAATCGCTTGTAATTCTGGTGATTGCGCATCGGTTTTTGCGATTACCCATGGTTCCTTATCATTGATGTACTGATTGGCTTTATCCGCCAGTGACATAATGATACGGATCGCTTTCCCATATTCTCTTTGATCCAAATGCTCGGTGATTTCTGCTTGTGCTGCTTGAATCGATTCAATGAGCGCTGGATTATCCAGTTGACTTGCAAGCATGCCTTTAAATCCCTTTTCTATAAATCCTGCGCAGCGACTGGCTATATTCACGACCTTACCAACCAGATCGGCATTTACCCGTTGAGCGAAGTCTTCAAGATTGAGATCCAAGTCATCAATTCCTGACGAAAGCTTAGCAGCGAGGTAATAACGCAGATACTCTGGGTTTAAGTGATCCAGGTAAGTTCGTGCATTTACAAAGGTGCCTCGGGATTTCGACATCTTGGTGCCGTCGACAGTCATAAAGCCGTGTGCAAACACTGCCGTTGGTGTCCGATAACCGGCGCTAGTTAGCATCGCTGGCCAAAAAAGCGTATGGAAGTTGATAATATCTTTACCGATGAAGTGGTAAACCTCGAAGTCTGAATCAATTTTCCAATAATCATCAAATTCATAGTCGGTGCGGTCACAAAAGTTTTTGAAACTAGCCATGTAACCTATAGGCGCATCTAGCCATACGTAGAAATACTTGTTGGGTTCATTAGGAATTTCAAACCCGAAATAAGGTGCATCGCGGCTAATGTCCCATTCCCGTAAATCTTCATCAAGCCATTCACTGAGTTTGTTCGCGACTGAATTTTGGAGAGTGCCGCTTCGTGTCCATTGTTTGAGCATGTCTCTGAACAACGGTAAGGCAAAGAAAAGATGTTTCGACTCTTTCTCGATCGGTGTTGCGCCGGAGATAGAAGAGCGCGGATTTATAAGCTCGGTCGGGCTATAGGTTGAACCACAAGCTTCGCAATTATCCCCGTACTGACCTTCTGCCAGGCATTTAGGACAGGTTCCGGTGATATAGCGATCAGCAAGAAATAATTCCTTCGTTGGGTCGTAAAGCTGCTTGATATTTCGTCTAGTAATATGACCATTTGTATCGAGTGTTTTGTAAATAGATTCAGATAATATTCTGTTTTCTTCGGTATGAGTGGAATGAAAGTTGTCAAACCCGATCAGGAAATCGGCATAGTCTTGTTGATGCTCCTTGTTTACAGCATCGATTAATTCTTCAGCCGTAATATCCAATGCTTCTGCGCTCAGCATAATAGCGGTACCGTGAGCATCGTCGGCACAAACATAAACACAGTCGTGTCCCTTAAGTTGTTGTAATCGCACCCAGATGTCTGTCTGTATCGCTTCCATTAGATGGCCTAGATGGATGCCGCCGTTAGCGTAGGGTAGGGCACTCGTAACTAATATTTTCCGTTGTTTCAAAGGTGTTTCCTTGAAATCTCGAGAATGTACTTCGAGAATTAAAGTTCGATCATTTCGAAATCTTCTTTGCTTACTCCGCAATCAGGACAGCTCCAGTCCTCTGGTATCTCATCCCATCGGGTGCCTGGAGCAATACCTTCCTCGGGCAGGCCTAGCTCTTCGTCATAGATAAAACCACAAACCATGCATTGCCATTTTTTCACTTGGAGTACCTCTATCTTTAGATCACCTGAAAAGAGGAGACCGAATTAGTCGAGATTATAACGCGATCCTCCTAGCAGGAGTTTGGAGTTTTTCAGAAATTCCGAACTAAGATGTATAAAAGGAAATAGCCTGTTTTGCGGAATCACAAGGTTGAGTTGAATTGCTAGCTGCCATCTGATATAGGCAGCGCATCATACTCTACGGATCTATAAAATTCAGCTTCTTTTTTGGCAAAGCTTCTCTCGCTTTCGATGCAAATAACAGATGAATCAATCGATGATTGGCTTTATCATTCGCGGTTAATTTTTAAGTTGGGTTTAGCTGGTTGGAATTCTTATATGAGTATTAAATCGGATCGCTGGATAAAACATATGGCCGAACACGAGCGAATGATTGAGCCCTTCGAGGCCCAGCAAGTTCGCAAAATTAATGGCAAAAAGGTGATTTCGTTTGGCACCTCAAGTTACGGTTATGACGCCCGTTGTGCCAGTGAGTTCAAGATATTTACCAACGTCCATACCACGAGCGTTGTTGATCCAAAGGATTTCGATGAAACCAGTTTTGTCTCTGTCGACGAACCCTTTTGTATTATTCCACCCAACTCCTTCGCGCTGGCGCGCACCATTGAATACTTTCGTATTCCCAGTGATGTGTTGACAGTTTGCCTTGGGAAATCAACCTATGCTCGGTGTGGAATTATTGTAAATGTGACGCCGTTGGAACCGGAATGGGAAGGGCATGTCACACTCGAGTTTTCCAATACCACACCCTTACCCGCTAAAGTTTATGCCAACGAAGGAGCTGCCCAGATGTTGTTTTATCAATCTGATGAGCAATGCGAAATTACTTACAAACAGCGTGACGGAAAGTATATGGGGCAGATCGGAGTTACCCCTCCAAAAGCCTGATCTATGCAACAAATTGCTTAATCTTTGGCGGTAAAACGGCAAAGAGTCAAAAATTCGACGCTTTTATTGATTGTTATTTTCCTGATTTAGACACCACTTAGTTCCCACAAGCTCCTTAAATAGGGGGGATTCATCGTTTTTAGCTATTTAGTGCAAGGTTGGAACGAATATTGCACCTTATTTTAGTCAGAGATGCGCCTTGAGCGACTTACTAAACGAGTGAGGAGTTTAAAGTGCGTTCTAAAAACTAACAATAAATAGGAATTAGCAACAATGACTTCGGCAACGAGTGCTTCTGCTTACGCTAAGAGGCAAACAGACGGGCAGGCGAAATCGCAGAATGATGTGAGCGGCGATAACCTTAACGAAGTGGTAGATCGTTACGCGTCACTAGTAAAAAGAATAGCTCATCACTTGCTATTGCGCATGCCGGCCAGCGTTCAGATCGACGATTTAATTCAATCTGGGATGATCGGCCTCTTAGAGGCAGCTAAGAAATATGACGTGTCCAAAGGCGCCAGTTTTGAGACCTATGCTGGGATACGTATTCGCGGATCCATGCTTGACGAAGTAAGGAAGGGCGACTGGGCGCCACGCTCTGTGCATCGAAAATCTCGTAAGGTTGCTGAAGCAGTTAAAGCTATCGAAGCTCGCACCGGAAAGGATGCCAAAGACTTGGAAATAGCCAAGGAATTGGATATTCATCTCGATGCCTATTATGCGATCTTACAAGATGCAGCAGGGAGCCGCTTGTTTAGCTTCGATGACGTCATGGAGGGAGATGATTCGGCCATTGAAACGGCTGCTGGCGATTTGCCAGGCCCATGCGATGGTCTGCAGCGTGATACGTTTAAGGCCCATTTGGCAAATGCTATTGGTGGTTTGCCAGAAAGGGAAAAGTTGGTACTAGCGCTATACTATGACGAAGAATTGAACTTGAAAGAGATCGGTGAAGTCATCGGAGTCAGTGAATCAAGGGTAAGCCAGATACACAGCCAAGCAGCTATGCGCCTCAAAGCGCGTCTCTCGGACTGGAATTAATTATCGCGGTCAGCGGGGTTCTCATAGTTAAGCTGTAGCCCTGCCATTTCGTTGTTTTGTATCAATTAGTTATTCTTCTTCAACGTGTTTTGAAGAATTGGAAGCCAAAGCTCTTTTTTATCGATCACATCTAAATTCCTTGGAGGAAGACCAGCGAGGTTGTTTGCGTATTTACGGGCTATAATTGATCCAACAAATTTAACTTTAAAGTAGGTGTTTGATCATTTCGTGACAACATCAGTCGAAATTTTAGCAGGAGGAGATATCGGATTGGCATCGGAAAGTGTCGTGATGCTGCGCGCCCGGGATTTATTCTGCGAGCGGGATGAGCGTGTTTTGTTTGAGTCGCTCAATTTTGATGTCAGAGAAGGCCAAATTTTACAAATCAAAGGTAGCAATGGCAGCGGTAAGACTACCTTGCTCCGGATACTTTGTGGTCTTAATGGCGCATACAAGGGAGCTATTCATTGGTACCAAGAACGCATCGAGGAACAGGTAAAAATGTTCTACAGCTCACTGCTTTTCATTGGACACCGCGTTGGTGTAAACAAGGCGCTGACTCCGGTGGAAAACCTACGCTGGAGCTGCGGCCTACAACAACAAGTCGCTGTTGATGATTTATACAAAGCCTTACAAGAAGTCGGGCTGCATGGTTTTGAAGAATCTCAGTGCTTCACTTTGTCTGCAGGCCAACAGCAACGAGTTTCGCTGGCTAGGTTACTGATTAGCACGGCAAAGCTTTGGGTACTCGATGAACCGTTCACTACTCTGGATTCCAGAGGAGTAAAACAACTCGAAGAGCTACTGGGTAACCACGCTAATAGCGGTGGCGCCGTTATTGTAACTACGCATCACAACTTGCAGGTAGCAGGTGTAAAAGAATTGACTTTAGTTTGACGGTAGATTTATGAGTATTAAACGAACTACAACAATAAAAGCTTTTCAGGCAACTTTAAGGCGCGACTTGTTGATAGCTTATAAAAGAAAGAATGAGGTGGTTAATCCTTTTATGTTTTTTCTTATAGTAGCTACTTTGTTCCCGATAGGTATATCACCGGAACCAGATCGACTTAGTGAAATTGCTGCAGGTGTGCTATGGATCTCTACTTTGCTTGCCTCGTTGCTTGCCATGGATAGTCTTTATCGAGCGGACTATGAGGACGGTTCTTTGGAACAGCTACTACTCGCTCCCCATTCACTCTACTTCATGGTATTGGCGAAGAACCTTGCGCATTGGTTGATCAGTGGCTTACCTGTGGTGCTGGTATCGCCATTAATCGGCTACATGCTAAATCTGCCCGTTGAATCCTTTGGAACTTTGTTTGTTACGTTACTGTTAGGCACCCCGGTCTTGAGCTTACTGGGTTCAATTGGTGTGGCATTGACAGTGGGGTTGGGAAGCAGGGGATTAATCCTGGCAGTTATTACGTTACCCATGAGTGTTCCAGTACTTATCGCTGGAACCATGGCCGTACAGCAGACGCTTAATGGAGCCTCGTTGGCAGGTTATCTAGCTATTATGGGTGCTATGTTACTGGCTTCGATTTCATTGGCTCCTCTCGCTTCAGCGGCTGCACTTCGCATCAGCGTAAATTGACTGAGATGTACCCTGAATATGGTATTCTTGGCTAATTACAATTAGTTAGAATACGTTACATGGTTAACAAGGAGGGCATGGTATATTGGAGTTCTTGATCCGAGGTCCGGTTCTCCAATACTAAGGAAGTAGAAAATTTATGTGGTTATGGTTTTCAAAACTGGGTTCGCCAAAATGGTTCTATGAGTTGTCGGGTAAATGGTTACCCTGGCTTATAGGTCCGATGGCCCTTTTGCTAATCGTAGGGATAATTTGGGCTTTGCTTTTTGTACCCCCTGATTATCAGCAGGGAAACACCATTCGAATCATGTATATTCACGTACCATTCGCTAGTATTTCTTTGGCTTTTTTTCCGTTAATGGCTTTGGCTGGGACGATTACGTTGGTATGGCGGATGAAACTCGCTGATATAGTAGCCAAGACAGCTGCGCCTCTAGGTGCTTGGTTCACAGCGCTCGCGCTGGCGTCGGGATCAATTTGGGGAAGCGACATTTGGGGTACTTGGTGGATTTGGGATGGTCGACTTACTTCGATGCTACTGCAGTTTTTTCTCTTAATAGGTGTCATTTCGCTACGTTCAGCATTAGAAGATGCTGAAGCGGCAGCTAAGGCGTGCGCAGTGCTTTCCATAGTGGGTTGTATCAACGTCATCGTTATTAAGTATTCGGTCGACTGGTGGAATACTCTGCACCAGCCGTCTAGCCCCTTTAGTTTGTCCAATGAGGCGCCCAATCCACCAGAGGTATGGATACCGCTAGTTATCATGATTTTTGCAGTTTATTTGTTTTTTGCGGTAAGTCTAATTCTATCGATGCGGAATGAAATTCTCGTCAGGGAGCGGCGTTCCGAGTGGGTACAGCAACTGGTTCAGGCGACCTGAACCGTAATATGGGCAATAATTGAGACTATTTAGTAGTCAGAGCGAAGAAGTATGTTTGATTTAATACAATTTTCCAGCGTCGGCGAATTTTTAAACATGGGTGGTTATGCGTTTAACGTATGGCTCGTATATGCACTGTTTGCGATGTTCTTTTCTGTTAATCTTACTTATCCACTAATCCGAAAAAGACAAATCGTCCTTGAACAAAAAAGACGCTTGATCCTTAATAAGGAAATAGTGTCCCAAAATGAAGATAATAATGAGGTTGAGAATCTAACTTTTCGTGTTGGAGAAGGCACATGAAATCTCACCGTAAAGAAAGGCTCAGTATTATTCTCTTCATAACGACGGGCTTGAGCTTGGCAATCGGATTGACCCTTTTTGCTCTTAGTCAGAATATCGACCTGTTTTACACGCCAACTCAAGTTGCACAAGGCGAGGTTGAAACCGGACAACGAATTCGTATCGGCGGCATGGTTAAAGATGGTTCTTTTCGATCAGCCAACGACAGCCTTCGAGTTCAATTTGCTACAACTGATTATATCAACGACGTGACGATTCATTATGAAGGTTTACTTCCGGATTTATTTCGGGAAGGACAGGGAATTGTAGTTGAGGGAGCCATAGATGAGTTGGGTGTTTTTCAGGCGTCTCGCGTGCTTGCCAAGCATGATGAGAATTACATGTCGCAGGAAGTCAAAGCTGCATTGGATGCGGCTGGCGCTTCTGCGGAGAACCATCTCTTAAGCTCGCAGCCGGAAACATAAAATGATCCCTGAACTCGGTCAGTTTTCGCTAATACTAGCGTTCTGTTTAAGTATTATACTTGGTGCCTTCCCTATTATCGGGGCGCATCGAAATAATTTGTTGTGGATGAGCTTGGCGCGGCCTCTTACGGCGGGTGTATTCGTATTTCTCGGGATTTCTATCCTAATTCTTGCCTATGCCTTTGCTACTGATGATTTTTCGGTACAGTTTGTTGCTCAACATTCCAATTCAGCTTTACCTACACGCTATAAATTGACGGCAGTGTGGGGTGGGCACGAAGGCTCATTCTTGTTATGGACTTTTATGTTAGCCGGCTGGATGCTTGCAGTCGCTATTTTTAGCAAGAGCCTACCCATTGATTTTGTGGCACGGGTACTCGGAGTATTGGGTTTGCTGTGTGGCGCCTACATTTTGTTTATGCTTGCGACCTCTAATCCGTTCGACCGCATAATACCGCTACCCCCGGCTGATGGAGCTGATTTGAATTCGGCATTGCAGGATTTCGGATTCATAGTTCACCCACCGACGCTTTATATGGGCTATGTCGGCTTTTCGGTCGTATTCGCCTTTGCCATCGCTGCTCTTCTGAGCGGCAGGCTGGATGCCGCCTGGGCGCGGTGGTCAAGGCCATGGGCTAATATTGCATGGGCTATATTAACTATAGGTATTGCTCTAGGGAGTTGGTGGGCTTATTACGAGCTTGGCTGGGGTGGTTGGTGGGCCTGGGACCCTGTTGAGAACCCCCCTCTTATAACATGGTTATTTGGTACAGCATTAATTCATTCTCTGGCTATGACCGAGAAGCGAGGTATGTTTAAAAATTGGACTGTGCTGCTGGCGATCCTCGCTTTTTCTGGCAGTCTTCTTGGTACATTTATTACGCGTTCAGGTTTGTTGACATCTGTGCATGCCTTCGCGAGCGATCCATCTCGTGGATTTTTCATACTTGGTATTTTAGGGCTAGCAGTGGGTGGTGCATTGTTACTCTTTGCTTTGCGTGCACCCCTAATGAAGAGCGAGTTTGGATTCGACTTGGTGTCGCGCGAAATTTTCTTATTGGTTAATAACGTAATATTGGTAGTGGCTTCGGCCTCGATATTTCTTGGTACATTATTTCCAATGGTTTATCAGGCAGTTACGGGTGATTTGATATCGATCGGCCCACCATATTTCAATGCCATCTTTGTGCCTCTCATGATCATATTGGTTTTGTTTCTTGGAGTTGGACCGTTGAGTCGTTGGAAACGCACTTCTACGGCATACTTAATACAACAACTGAGCAAGGTGGCGATGGCCGGCCTGGTTGTTGGCGTGGTGCTTCCCTTTATCATTCTATTAGAGTTTTCTCTGGCGGCGACATTAGCTGTCGCTCTTGGGGCTTGGATTACCTTGAGTATCGTGAAAGATATATCAAATAAGGTCTCTAATAAGATAACGATATGGCAAGGATTGGGTTCGTTGAGTCTTAGTTATTATGGCATGCAGGCAGCGCATTTCGGTATCGCCGTTATGTTCGTGGGGGTTGGTTTGACTAGTTATTTTAGTTCTGAAAAAAGTGTTTTGCTGCAACCGGGGCAGAGTACCGAGCTGGATGCCTACAGTTTTACTTTTATGCAGAGTACTCCGGTTACTGGACCAAACTATATAGGCGATGAAGCGCAAATCATGGTGCGAAGGAATGATGCTGATATTGAGGTTTTGTATCCACAACGTCGTGTGTATCTGGCCAGTGGAACACCCTCAACAGAGATGGCCATCGATGCAGGTTTTTTAAGGGACCTGTTTGTAACGCTTGGTGAAGAGAAAGAGTCTGGTGCATGGTCCATGACCATCTATGTGAAGCCATTTGTGCGATGGATTTGGCTAGGTGCGATTTTAATGGCCTTTGGCGGCACATTGGCAGCTGGAGATAAACGTTATCGTCGCTTACGACAGCGTCGTATCGCTGCCGAGAACGAGCAAATCTCGGGTCGCTTCTCGTTTATAAAATCATGAACAGACTAAAATTCTTTTTACCTGTAATCATATTCATTGGCTTAGCGGCAACACTTTGGAAGGGTTTGTATCTGGACCCCAAAGAACTTCCGTCAATGCTGATAGACAAACCGATGCCTGAGTTTGCATTGACCTCAGTGCAAGGCCTACCTGTTGGCAATGCGGACTTGCCGGATCAGGCTTTTCTGCTCAATGTGTGGGGCAGCTATTGTCTTCCCTGTCTAATTGAGCACCCAACTTTCATGCGCCTGTTAGAGGAAGGGCAAATACCGGTGGTTGGTGTAAATTACCGCGATCAAAAAGAGCTTGCTATAGAGTGGCTTCAAGATAATGGCGATCCTTTCTCCTTCAGTATTCTCGATGAAGATGGTCGGTTTGGAATTGATCTAGGGGTTTATGGTGCTCCGGAAACGTACTTAGTAGATGCAAATGGTGTCATTCGTTACCGTCATGTCAGTGTGTTGGACGAAACGGTCTGGAAGGAAGAATTCATGCCAGCGATTGCGGAATTGGAAATTAAGTCCGGTAAATGACAATCCATATAAACTCCTTACACAATCTAAACCTGACTAGCTTGATGCTATTGCTTTTTGCTTTGATTTTATTAACTCCAACTTCCGCATTCACCCAAGTTGACACCTTTCAATTTTCCAGTGAAGAACAACAGCAGCGCTTCCGTCAATTGTCAGACGAGCTACGTTGCCCAATGTGCCAGAACACTAACTTGACTGGTTCAACCGGAGGGGTGGCAGAAGATCTTCGTCGTGAAATTCACCGCATGATAATTGAAGGTTTGACCGATGAAGAGATTGAGCAATTCATGTTTGAGCGGTATGGAGATTTTATCTTCTATCGACCAAGGTTAAGAGCGGACACGTTCTTTCTATGGTTTGGGCCACTAATTTTTCTTTTCATGGGTGGATTCGTTGCTTATGGAATTTTTAGGCGCGCAAAAGCTTTAAGTAAAATAGAAGTTGCATTTGATGAATCCCAGCAAAAAAGGCTCGAAGAGCTTTTAGCGGAAAAACTGTAGGTCTGCTGACTATTATATAAGGTTTAATGATTTGTTCTGGCTATTAACAGTCTGCTTGTTTCTACTGGCGTCAATGTTTGTTGTGATCCCTCTGTGGTTGCGGACTGCCAAGGATAGCTTTGAATCCCAGGAACTCCGAAAGTCAGCTAACATTTCGTTATTCCACGAGCGTAATGATGAATTGGAAAAGGAGCTTACGGCGGGCAATATCGATCAAGATCAATACAACAGTCTAGTGCTGGAACTACAGCGAAGTCTTTTGATAGATGTTAGAACTGACGGGGTAGAGCCTCAAATCAACTCAAAGCAAGCCGAGGAAGGTCTGAGAAGAAATGGTAAGACGGGAGAGCAGTCTAGGAGTATAAAAGCGAATAGCAGCAAGAGCCAGGGGATACGTGATACAAGTATAATTATTCCAGCAGTTATAGCTATTCTGATGCCGTTTGTGGCCTATCAACTATATGATCAATGGGGCTATATAGATGATGTGGAGTTGATGGGGCTTTTTGAAAGGACGGTGGAAAATGGAAATAACCCGGAAGAAGCTCAGGCCTTGATTGTAAGTCTCGGCCAAGTGGTACAGGAAGACGAAGAGCGAACTTGGGCCTGGTACTTCTTAGCTGAAAATTTCGGTAATATCGGCATGTTCGGCGAGGCGCAGATAGCATACGAACGTGCCGCAAACTTGCTGGATGATGTTCCTGAGAAAGCTTTTGTGCTTGGACGTGTTGCTGTTGCCATGTATATTAATGCCGACTTGGAACTTACTTCAGAAATTTTGAAAGTAATTGAGCAAGCCAGGACCATCAATCCAAATGAAATATCCATACTACAGCTGTTAGCTTCCGATGCTTTGGAGCAAGAAGATTATGTTGAAGCGATAGGATACTGGCGTTTACTCATTCAGGCGGACCCGAATTCATCCCAAGCCCAGACACTAAGAAGTTCTATTGCTGCTGTCCAACAATTATTGGCGCAAGAAGGACAGAATGTGCCAGGAGCTGTTGAAGGCCCGGTCATCAACGTTAATCTTTCCCTTGTCGAGGGGCTGGAGCTCAATGATGAATTACGAGTGTTCGTAGCGGCGCGAAATGCCGCACAGGAAGGGTTGCCCCCACTGGCGGCAAGGGATCTTAGGGTGTTTAACTTACCAACGACTATTCGACTTGATGATCGTTTTGCAGTTGGACCTTTTAATCTGACTTCGGCCGAGACAGTTTACATCTCAGCCTTGGTATCCAATGCGGGCATTGCGGCGCCTCAATCTGGTGACTATCGAGTTACTTCCGAATCCTTTGCTCACAATGGTGAAACGATAGTTATAGACCTTGTGATTGCGGAGAGAGTCCAGTAAATTCTCGCTGTGATTTTTTAGCCGCAGCGTATGGCGGACAGATGTACTGGGCAGAATTTTTGACTATAGCAGTTGCACATTTATTTGCGGTCGCATCGCCTGGGCCCGACTTTGCTGTTGTAACGCGTCAAAGTGTGACAGGTGGCACCCGAGCGGGATTATGGACTAGTTTCGGTGTTAGTATAGGCATACTGCTTCACGTTGGTTATTGTATTCTTGGTGTGGCATTCGTTATTTCTCAATCACCTACCTTATTTAGCGCAATGAAATTTATTGCAGCGGCTTACCTTTTATACCTGGGAGTGAAGTCAATGAGGCTATCTAACGGTCTTAATGAGCAAAGCATCACAGCTTCGACCAATGTTTCAGTTGATCCCGGGAAAGCGTTTGTGCTCGGTTTTCTCACCAATGGTTTGAATCCAAAAGCAACTTTGTTTTTCTTTGCGCTTTTTACGGTAATTATTGATATAAACACACCTGCTCAGATACAAGTGATTTACGGTATGTACCTTGCTTTAGCGACCTTTGCTTGGTTCGCTATGTTATCTAAGTTCTTAGGGAGGCGTACGATCCGAGATCGAATTCTACGAGCAGGTATTTGGTTTGAACGTTCGATGGGAGCTATATTGATTTTGCTAGCTTTACAGATCGCCTTTAGTGTTTGAGTATGCTGGGTAGTCTGTGCCACGAGATGATCAAAATTCAGGAATCTGTAACAAAGGGAATAAGTGCGCTATAGTTATTGGGCTAAAACAGCTAAACATGGGTTAAAAATCGCAATATAAGTTCATGAATTCACTAATGAATCAAATTGATCAGCCAACCAACCTGGTGGACCGTTTTGGGCGCCAGATCGACTACATTCGGTTATCGGTGACTGACCGTTGTGATTTTCGTTGCGTCTATTGTATGACCGAGGATATGACTTTTCTGCCGCGTAACCAGATATTATCTCTAGAGGAGTTACATCAGGTTGCAAAAGCGTTTACTGAACTTGGTGTTAAGAAAATTCGTCTCACTGGTGGTGAGCCTATGGTCCGCAGAGATGTGATGTGCTTGGTTGAAAGGATAGGTCAACTTCCAGGTCTAGAAGAATTATTGTTGACGACCAACGGAGCTCAACTTCAAAAGTTTGCAGCGCCGCTTAAAGCAGCTGGTGTTAGTCGCATAAACATTAGTATTGACAGCCTCGATACCGATCGATTCAAGCGAATCTCCCGTGTAGGTAAGCTCGAGAATGTGCTGGTCGGCATAGAAGCGGCAAGGGCAGCGGGGTTTAATCGAATTAGATTAAATTCGGTGATCATGCGCGGATATAACGAAGATGAGATATTGCCACTAGCGGACTTCGCGATCGATCGTGGAATTGACATTGCATTTATCGAGGAAATGCCATTAGGAGAAGCTTCTGATCACAAACGTGAAGAAACCACCTGCAGCAATGATTGGGTTAGGAGCGTGATTGAAGAAAAGTATGACTTACTGGATAGTGCAGAGAAGACGGCGGGCCCATCCCGTTATACAAAAGTAGTAGGGATGCAGAGCCGTATCGGATTTATCTCACCTGTTAGTCATAACTTTTGTGAAGACTGCAATCGTGTTCGCGTAACCGCGGAAGGGCGATTATTGCTGTGTCTTGGTAATGAGCATTCGGTCGATTTAAGGGCCGTGTTACGTAACGAGGGCAGTAGCCATAATGATTTGAAGTTGGCAATTATCGCAGCGATGGATCTAAAGCCCGAGCGACACTACTTTTATGATCATGATCATACCCAGCCGGTGCGGCTTATGAATGTGACGGGAGGCTAATTCTCCTTGAGTACCGGAGATCCCCTGAATATCGCTGTTGTCACTGTTTCTGATACGCGTACTGAAGAAACAGATAAATCAGGTTCTGTACTTGTAAGCTGCCTAGAAGAGGCCAGACATCATCTTCAATCTAAACAAATTGTAAAGGATGATGTTTATGAAATTCGCTCAATAGTTTCCACTCTCATAGCTGAGCCTGCGGTTCAAGCTGTGTTGATGACTGGGGGTACGGGTTTTACAGCTCGAGACAATACCTTAGTCGCGATAAAACCACTTCTGGATGCTGATATCGAAGGATTTGGTGAGTTGTTTCGCCAGCTATCATACGAAGAAATTGGCACTTCCACAGTGCAATCTAGAGCTTTTGCCGGTCTAGCTAATGACACTATCTTGTTCTGTATGCCAGGCTCGCCGGGTGCCTGTCGCACAGGCTGGTATAAGATCATTGCAGAACAGCTCGACAGCAATCACAGGCCTTGCAACTTTGTTGACAAACTAAAGTTTGATTAACGCACTATCTTATTTGATTGGTTTTGATTTACAGATTGTGTAAATGGATCCGCAGTCACACTGAGTCTAGATTTTACATCAGTGCAGTAAAAAAGCAGGCAAGAGACCAGTTTCTACTGAGTTAATAAAACCATCTGCACAAACATTGGTTCTAGAGTTGGTGCTTCGTGGATAGTTTCTTTATATGGTTGACAAAAAAAAGGCACCTTAAGGTGCCTTGGCAGGGCACGGGGCCCTAATGGGATATATCAATCGTATGTCTTGATTGCCACTCGATATTTGCTCGAGGGTTTTGTATGTTAATCATCCATCAGCGCCGATTAGACTGTGGTGTAAAGAATCGCGAGCGGGATGGTAAGGGCGGCAATAACCGTAATTACGCTGATAGCTATTGCTTCTGCGAAGGGGTGTGCTCTTCTAACGAGCTTACTCATATCTATAATCCTTTTGATCTAAAAAGTGGAAATATCTGACTTGTTCTTAATGACATGGAGCGCATGGTAACACATTATGTCCATATATGTAACATATATGGGTATAAAAGTTAATATTTACTAAAAGTAACATAAATATCGTATGATTGTGAATAATGAACTTAAAACATAATAAATTCAATCATGTACGACATGCATACAAATACAATGGCGTTTAACAATCGCATTAGCGAGACTCTTAATAAACCACTGAATATATGAATAATATAAAGAAACAGAAAAACTGTTCATATTATTGGTTACTGTTACGTGTGTGAAATATAGTAACGTTGTTAGTTTTAGATCTTAAGTAACAAAACGTTTTAACGACCAGATATTCCTACGCCCTTTAAAATAGGTTTTAGGTTAAATCGGAACTAGCAATGAGACATAAACAAAGGCTCGATTCGCCTCTGCAATCCAAACTTGTAGCTCTACCTGAGAGTCGACAACTGGATGTATTGGCCGGGCTATTTGAAAGGCGTCAGGCGCGAGTACTACGTATACCACTTGTAGCAATTCGGGATGCTCCTGATCAGAATCCCGTTACTCGTTGGATCAAGGACTTTATTGTTAATCCGCCAGATTACCTCATAATTTTGACTGGTGAAGGATTACGACGGCTGATTAGTGCCGCTCGTCGGCTAGAACTTGAATCGCAATTTGTTGGGGCTTTGGGACGAGTAAAAACACTTTGCCGTGGTCCGAAACCGGTGCAATCTTTGCGTGAGGTAAAACTGGATGCCTGGGTTCGGGCTGTGGTACCGACTACAGCTGGCGTAATAGACAGTTTGCGTGGAATTAATTTGAGCAATTTACGTGTCTCCGTTCAACTCTACGGTGAAGATCCAAACAATCAACTTATGGACTATCTTAGAAGTTGCCAGCTCGATGCATGCTGCACCGTCGCCCCATATGTTTACCTGCCTGCTAGTGAAAATGAAGAAGTTAAAAATTTCATTCAAGAGCTCGCAAATGGACGCATCGACCTTATTGTATTTACTAGCAAACCTCAGGTTCTTAGATTATTCGAAGTTGCCGAGCTGTTTGATCTTATGAGCCACTTGAGTAGAGGGCTAAGGGAAACTCATATCGCGGCGGTAGGACCGGTGGTAAGAGAAGCACTTCAACAGAAAGGTTGTAATGTAACAATCATGCCAAAATCCGCTTATTTCATGAAACCCCTTTTGCGTGCGACTGAGGCATATTTTGATTCAATCACTGATGATGGATAAAACTAGTCCCAATATTGCTCAAGAGATAGAATATTCAGCCTCGTTGAATTTATATACTTAACTTTATGCGCATAATTACGCTCAACTGTAACGGCATTCGAGCTGCAGCAAGAAAAGGTTTGTTTAATTGGCTGGCGACAGTTGACGCTGATATTGTCTGTTTGCAGGAGACCAAAGCACAAATAGATCAGCTTACTGATCCCATCTTTCATCCTGATAATTTTCATAGTTACTATTTTGATGCCGAAAGAAAGGGCTACGCGGGAACTGCCTTGTATTGTCGAGCTAAACCATTAAAGATAACCAAAGGGCTAGGTTTTGAAATCGCCGATAGTGAAGGTAGATACCTTCAGGCCGATTTCAACGGGCTCAGCGTCGCATCACTTTACTTACCATCAGGTTCGGCAGGAGAAGAAAGGCAAGCTCGCAAGTTGGCATTCATGGGCCAGTTCATGCAACACATGAAGATGCTGCGCAATGACGATCGGGAATACATTATTTGCGGAGATTGGAACATCTGTCATAAAGAAATCGATCTTAAAAACTGGAAGGCCAATAAAAAGAATTCGGGATTTCTTCCAGAGGAGCGGCAATGGCTGGATGAGCTGTACTACGAACTGGGATTCATCGATGCGTTTCGCATGGTGAATCAAGAAGCAGACCAGTATTCGTGGTGGTCAAATCGAGGGCAAGCTAGAGCCAAGAACGTGGGATGGCGTCTAGATTATCATGTAATTTCATCGGGATTACGGAACAAGGTTATGTCAGCTGAAATTTATACTGACCAGAATTTCTCCGATCATGCGCCAGTAATTTTGGACTACAATATTTAAGGATCTAAAATCTCCGTGCCTTTAATTAACGTACTCAAATTAAGTATAGACTTGTGGCATCGATGCGCTCTTTTTGTAGTGCTGTTGTCAGTATTATGTGTCCCTGCTGTAAGCTATTCCCAGGAATTAAGAGCCATTATTGATACTTCGAAAGGAACAATAGAAGTAAACTTGAACGAACGCGCTGCCCCCACCACTGTGGCCAATTTTGTCAACTTGGCTATACGTGGTTTTTATGACGGGCTAACGTTTCATCGCGTAGAGCGAAATTTCATGATCCAAGGGGGAGACCCTCTTGCTGATGGTACTGGAGGTCCGGGTTATCAATTTGCGGGCGAGATTTTGCTAAAGCATAATCAGCCCGGAATTATCTCCATGGCAAACTCTGGCCCGGGGACAGATGGCAGTCAATTTTTTATAACACACTTGGCTACTTCCCACCTCGATGGCTTGCATTCCGTGTTCGGCAAAGTCATTTCTGGGCAACCTATTGTGAATCAAATAAGGCGTAGGGATGTTATTAATTCAATCACGATAGAAGGTGATCCATCAGCCCTGTTCAGGAGAAGGCAGGAGCAACTAAGAGAGTGGAATCAAGTTTTAAATGAAAAATTTCCGAACCTGAAATCGGTATTTGTGCCAGTGGCTAACTAGTTAGTTGTACCTGGCAACACCTTTTTGAAGGGCTTTACCGTTACTTGTTGGTAAACACCAGCTGTTACATAAGGATCCGCGTTCGCCCACGCTCGAGCTTGGTCCAAGCTGTCGAATTCGGCTATTACGAGGCTTCCACTAAAACCAGCGTGTTCTTGCTTGTCATTATCGGTGGCTGGGTGGGGCCCAGCAAGCAGAAGTCGCTGCTGTTCAACCAATTGATTGAGGCGTTCAAGGTGTGCAGTACGGGCTGATTTTCGCTTTTCCAAGCTATCCTCGACGTCCTCGCTCATAATGGCGTAATACATTGTATGGGTCCTGGAATTAAATAGACTCTTTGTTGGCTGGCTCCGTTGGATCTTCTTCAACGTCTATATATTTGGCAAGCATAGGCATCTGGCCAAGAACGAAGGTAAACGTCAAAATAAGGTTGCCGAACACTTTGAACTGTATCCATAATGCTTCACTTAGGGTGAAAGCCACAATCAGGTTTATAGCTCCCAATACTATAAAGTAGTAAATCCAAATGCTATTCAGCCGCTGCCACAATTCTTTTGGTGCATTCACGGCATGACCCATCATGTGCTCGATAGCCGGCTTATCGCCAAACAACCAAGCGATTCCTTTAAATCGTGATGTAAATCGTGATGCGAAAAACACACTAGCAAAAATCCAGTTCACGATGGGCGCTTTCCATTTCAGGTAATCAGTATTTCTGAAAATTATGGTTGGAATACAGAATAAAACAACAGCGATCAGAGTGATCCATTGAAACTTATCCAAACGTTTCTGGATAAGGTAAAGAGATCCGTAAACAATAACGGAAATCACTAGCAAGAACTCGGCAGCACTAAAAATGCCTCCTACTTCATGCTGTAAACCTGCAATGGTGACAACACGCTCGTCCATTGACCAGATAATGAAGAACACTACCAAGGGGATATAATCGATAAATTGCTTCATGATGTTTTGTTGGCTCAGGCCGCGAGCAACTGCCAAATTCTGTGTATATCATATGGATTTTAAAGCATTTTGCTAATAGTGTCTGCTTCTTGAAATCCAGTCCTTAGGAGCGCTCCTTCTTATTTAAGAGACATACCTGCAAACACTTCATGATCAGAGACCCGCTTTACCTGTATTTTGTATTAAAATCGCACTCTTTTTAGAATCACTCATCTCCACGGAGGCCAAGAATCTAGGAAAACCAGAAATCATGGCAGAATTTTTACAATTGCATAGACATAACCTTGACGCACGTGTCATTAAAAAGGCTGTTCAAGTCCTGTTAAAAGGAGGTGTAATCGTTTATCCCACCGATTCCACCTATGCACTTGGGTGTCACATCGGTGATAAATCTGCTCTGGAACGTATTCGCCGGATTCGGCAGTTGGACTCGCGGCATAACTTTACCCTTGTTTGCAGTGATCTGTCCTCGCTATCGATTTACGCAAAAGTTAACAATAGTGTCTACCGCATCCTTAAAGCCTATACTCCCGGACCATACACCTTCATTCTCAAGGCTTCAGCGGAGGTGCCGCGGCGCCTCATGCATCCGAAACGAAAAACGATTGGATTGAGGGTTCCTGATAATGCAATTAGCCAAGCGATCCTTGATGCCTTTGGGGAACCGATTATGAGTACTAGTGTCATTTTGCCGGATCAAGAGGAACAACTTTTCGACGCTTATGAGATAAGGCTTAAGATTGATAAGCAGGTAGATTTGATTATTGATGGGGGTGTTTGTGGGCCAGAATCTACTACAATGATTGATTTGGTGGAGGGTGTACCAAGAGTGTTACGAGTGGGTAAGGGGGATCCTAAACCATTTGAGTAAACACAGGTTATAATTACAGATCTAGAAGGGCTGTTCAGATTCAGGGTATGGGCTCTGCCGCAGGGTTACAAGCAACGGGTTCAGCTTAGAAAGGGAGTACAAATTGTCTACAGTGGATTCGCAACAACGTGTATTGTCAGGGATGCGCCCAACAGGGCGCTTGCACTTGGGCCACTTGCACGGAGTCCTCAATAATTGGGTGAAGTTACAACATGAATACCAATGCTTCTTCTTTGTAGCCGATTGGCATGCATTGACCACTCATTATGGTGATCAAAAAATTTTTGAAGAGAATGTGATTGACATGGTCATAGATTGGCTTGCAGTGGGTGTAGATCCGGGCAGTGCCGCTCTCTTCGTGCAATCCAAGATTCCTGAGCACGCCGAGTTACACCTGCTTTTGTCTATGCTGACGCCTTTGGGTTGGCTGGAACGTGTGCCAAGTTATAAGGATCAGCAGGAAAAGCTGCAGGAATTGGACCTAGATACCCACGGTTTTCTTGGGTACCCCTTATTGCAAGCCGCGGATATTCTTATTTATCGTGCCGGGCTTGTGCCGGTGGGTTCCGATCAAGTTGCTCATGTGGAATTTACCCGTGAGGTTGCTAGGCGCTTCAATCATATTTACGGCAAGGAACCTGGGTTTGAAGAAAAAGCGAAAGCTGCAGTGCGCAAGATGGGCAAGAAATCTGCTCAATTGTATTCTAACCTGCGGTCCGCATACCAACAGCGAGGCGACCATGAGGCGCTGGCAAAGGCGCAAGCTTTATTGAAGGAACAGCAGAATATCTCAATAGGTGATCGCGAGCGCTTGTTTGGCTACCTTGAGGGTGGTGGAAAGATGATTTTGGCAGAACCTAAATCGCTTTTAACGCCGGCTTCTAAGATGCCGGGACTGGATGGGCAGAAGATGTCTAAGTCTTATAACAATGCAATTGGTCTGCGCGAACCACTTGAGGACGTGCGAAAAAAGATCAGTACTATGCCAACTGACCCCGCACGGGTGAGGCTATCGGATCCCGGTAATCCTGAGAAATGTCCAGTGTGGCAGTTACATGAAAACTATTCCGACCCAGAAATAAAGGCCTGGGTTGTGGAAGGCTGCAAAACCGCGAGTATTGGTTGTTTAGATTGTAAGAAACCGGTGATTGATGCCATTGTGGCTGAGCTTGAACCGATTCAGAAAGAAGCCCAGCAATATGAGCATGATCCAGACCTAGTGCGCTCGATAATCATTGAAGGGTGCGACACCGCCAGAGAATCAGCCCGTGAAACGTTGAGTGAAGTTCGCACAGCTATGGGGCTGACCACTTGGTAACATGGATTACTAAGTGAGCTTTTAAGAAACTTTTGAGGTAAAATTTAGTTCACTACAGCGCCATCACGCACACGCAGACCATAAGATTGACGAAACCTGGTACCGATACTGATACGGAAAATCTTGAGCCACGAGAAATTCTCGGTACTCCCTCAGGAAACCTATCCAACTCCGCACAGCAACAGGAATTACCACTTGCTTTCATCGCTGGTGAGCCGATTACAGAAATTCCCAAGGATCTATATATCCCGCCGGATGCCCTCGAGGTGTTTTTGGAAGCTTTCGAGGGCCCATTAGATCTACTGCTTTACCTGATTAAACGCCAGAATATTAATATACTAGAAATTCAAGTAGCGGAAATCACCAATCAGTATATGGCTTACGTGGAGTTAATGGAGGCTAGCCAGTTCGAACTTGCTGCAGAGTATCTAGTCATGGCTGCAATGCTGGCTGAAATTAAATCCCGCATTCTGCTTCCGCGCCATGAAGATGAAAAAGCAGAAGAAGACGATCCGCGCATGCAACTCATTCGCCGGTTGCAAGAATACGAGAGATACAAGGAAGCAGCGCAAAACATTAACGAATTATCAAGAATGGATCGTAACTATTATCTAGCGGCAGCTGCATTGCCTGTTATGGAACGTATAAAGCCAGATCCTGATGTTGATCTGCAAGATCTACTTATGTGTCTTTCACGTGTGCTGCGGCGTGCTGATATGTTCGAGCATCATCATATTCAGCGCGAGACTCTCTCGACAAGAGAGAAAATGTCTGAGATCTTAATACGCATCTCTGAACGTGAGTTCGTGCCACTAGTGTCTCTACTGGTTAGGGAAGAAGGACGGTTGGGGATAGTGGTGACTTTCTTGGCAGTGATGGAATTGATGAAAGATTCGTTAATTGAATTAGTGCAGGTGGACCCATTTGGGCCTATCCACTTGAAATCGAGAAGTTAATTAGGGTACCTAGGTCGAACATTAATGGCTGATTTAGATAACAAGGTAAAAATGATAGTGGAAGGGCTGTTATTGGCTGCTGGAAGGCCGCTTACGTTGGACAATATTGCGCTGGTTTTCAACGAAAAAGAGCGCCCTGATAGTAAGGAATTAAAGGCCGTAATGCATGTAATATCCGAAGAATGCAATGACCGTGGATTTGAATTGAAGGAAGTCGCTTCAGGATATCGATTCCAAGTAAAGCAAGAGTTGAGTGAATGGATTGCAAAGCTGTGGGAAGAGAAATCGCCACGCTATACCCGAGCTCTACTTGAAACCCTAGCCTTGATAGTTTACAGGCAACCTATAACGCGTGGTGATATAGAAGAAATCCGAGGCGTGGGGGTCAGCCCAAATATTATACGCACACTGCTTGATCGGGAGTGGGTTCGCGTAGTGGGGCACCGGGATGTGCCAGGAAGGCCTGCCATGTTCGCAACGACCAAGCGATTCCTTGATTACTTCAACTTAAAGAGCCTGCAAGAATTGCCCCCTCTCTCTGAAATTAAAGATCTTGACAAATCAGGGCAAGAGATTGGCCTTGATGATCTCGTTACTCGTCGTATTCTTGATCTTCCTGAAGAAGCCTTCGACGAAAATAGCTACGAGCCGACTGCTGTTGAGGACGACGAGTTGTTGGCGGAGAAAGAAGCTATCGAATTGTCTAAAAAACCGTTGGATGAAATCTTGGGAATAGGTTTATCTGAAGAGCTTCATGAATCGGAAGAAATCTTGGGCGTCGAAGAAACTGATACAGAATCAACAAGCTTCGCTGTAGTGGGTGTCAGTGACACCTCAGAAACACCTGTGAAAAAGGGAGAGGAAGACAAATCGAGTCTTGAGGCTGCGGACGATGAGGCAGCAGTGGATCAGGGCGCTACCCTAGCGAAGTATGAAGACAATGACCTAGAAAATGAACTTGATACTGGAAATGAAGAAATACAATTTGTCAGCAAAGAGACCATTGACAAATTTTAGCTCTAAGCTCTGTTATTCCTTTTGGCTCGTACCCACAAAGCAGCATGATGTCTGAAAAGTTACAAAAAGTTCTTGCAAGAGCGGGATTTGGCTCGCGTCGTGAAATTGAAGTATGGATAGGAAAAGGCAGAGTCAAAGTTAACGGCAGGATTGCCGTCATCGGCGATCGTGTAGAAGACACTGACAAGATTATCGTCGATGGTAAGAAACTTGTAACCCCGTCCAGACACCGCAAAGACCGCCGAATATTATTGTATAACAAACCTGAGAATGAAATTTGCACACGAAAGGACCCGGAAGGAAGGCCCACAGTCTTCGATAAACTGCCGGTCGTAAAACGCGGTCGCTGGATATCCATTGGTAGATTGGATATCAATACCAGCGGGCTGCTTCTTTTTACATCGGATGGTGAGCTTGCAAACAAACTGGCCCATCCGAGCTCTCAGATCGAACGGGAATACGCGGTGCGAGTTATGGGGCAGGTGACTTCTGATATGGTCCAGCGTATGCATAAAGGCCTCCTTATTGACGGCCATCTGTGTCGTTTTACCGATATTCAGTATTTCGCAGGTAAAGGAGTTAATCGCTGGTACCATGTTGTTACTATGGACGGCAGGAATCGAGAGGTACGTAAACTATGGGAATCTCAAGGATTAAAAGTTAGCCGTCTAAAACGTGTGCGTTTTGGCCCTATTTTTATTCCAAGTGCTGTCAAACGAGGGCAGTTTCAGGAATTATCTGGGAACGAGGTAGATAAGCTTCTGCGATTAGTTGAACTCTAATGGGACAATAAAGTCGAGGTGGTGATTGAATATTTTATCTTTGAGTCTGAAGGTTTAACTCCCTAGCATTCAGCGTTTGGCCGTGCAGTGTTTTCGCTTCTGAGCTCAGTAGGTACAGGTAAATAGGCATCAGACTCTCTGGACATGGCTGCAGTCCCGGATCTTCAGCAGGGTAAGCTGCTTGGCGCATTTTTGTGCTGACAGCACCCGGATTTAGGCTGTTTACCCGTATGTTACTTGTGTTTTCCAATTCGGCTGCGAGAGTTTGCATCAGTCCTTCAATAGCGAATTTCGATACCGCGTAGGCGCCCCAATAAGCTCGGCCCACTCGTCCTACGCTCGATGAAATAAATACTATCCTCGCGTCCCTGGATTTGCTGAGAACAGGCAATAATGCCTTGGTAAGATAGAAAACAGCGTTTACATTAACCTGCATCACTTTTTGCCAATCCTGGGCTGGGTAAAATTCTAGCGGAGTACGGGCACCGAGCAAGGCAGCGTTATGTATAATTCCGTCTAAAGCGCCTACATGTTTGGCTACCGATTTTGCCAAGTCGCTATACTCTTCATCTTTGGCAGTTATGAAATCCATGGGATGTAGGAAGGCTTTCCCTGGATGCTTGCTCTCGATTGTGTCATATACTGTCTCCAGTTTTTCCTGTGACCGACCAAGTAAAATTACTGTCGCTCCGTAATCGGCAAACGTGGTTGCGCAGACTTTGCCGATTCCATCACTCGCACCTGTAATTAGAATTGCTTTCTTAGATAAGAGGTTGGCTGGTGCTTGGTAGTCAAACATCGTGCTAGGTGAATTTAAGTGTGTTTAGCAAAGGCTCGGTTTGTTCGGCAGACCGGAGAATAAAGTCGGCATGCCACTCCTCTATTTTGGTATTAGCCGGCAAGTAACCATATGCGGCAGCTATCGCAATAACATCGGCGTTTTTTGCCGCCTCAATATCGCGGATATTATCGCCTATATACACCGTTCGTTCGGTATCACGGTCCAGCTGCCGACAGGCCAAAAGAATAGGTTCTGGATGAGGCTTTCGATTGGTAACATGGTCTGGGCAAACCAGTACCTTACAGCGCTCTATTAGATCCAGTTTTTCTAGTAAAAGTTTTGAGTACTTTTCGGGCTTGTTAGTAACAATCCCCCAAGGGATGTTTGATGCATCGAGATTGTTTAATAACTCTAATATGCCCGGGTAAGGCGAGGCTTCGGTAGTTTTTAACTGCGCATAGTACAAGTCCAAAAGGCGATGATTGAGTTGAAGGAATTCTTCATGTTCTTCAGTGATCTCAAAAGCAAGCTTTACTAGAGCGCGAGCACCATCAGAAACAGTTTGGCAAATAAGTCCGGAATCGATAGGTGGCTTATTCCGCTCTTCCAATAACCGTTTCACTACTATTATAAAATCTGGCGCGGTATCGATTAGAGTTCCATCTAGATCGAATAATACACATTCTATTGAGGTATCAAGCGCCACAACTAGTGCTCCAGTTTGTAATAACAGGCTATATAGTTAACGTCGATACTTTTCTGCAAAAAGTACCGCTGACTAAATGGGTTGTACCCTAAACCAATTTGATCAAGAAGCTTAAGATTTTTGTCTCGACTCCAGTTTGCGAGTTCTGAGGGTTTGATGAATCTCGAGTAATCATGCGTGCCTTTAGGAAGCAATTTAAGTAGGTATTCACCGGCAATAACGGCAAACAGATAAGCCTTGGGGTTACGATTGATGGTGGAGAAAAAAATTAGGCCGCCGGGCTTAACCAATTGAGAGCAGGCTTGCACAACTGAGGATGGATCGGGAACATGCTCTAGCATTTCTAGGCAGGTAATTACATCGTATTGCTGTTCACATTCTCCCGCAAGTTGCTCTGCTGAACTAAATCGGTAATCTATTTCAAGTTTGCTTTCAAGTTGGTGAAGTCTCGCCACTGATAGTGAAGCTTCCGCAAGATCTATCGCAGTAACTTTTGCTCCATGATGTGCCATCGCTTCTGCGAGGATTCCACCGCCGCAGCCGATATCCAAGACTTGCTTGTCGGCGAGACTCGCCTGACGATTAATGTAGTTTACTCTTAATGGATTTATCTCATGGAGTGGACGAAACTCACTGTTTGGATCCCACCAGCGAGCCGCCAGGGCTTCAAATTTTTTTATTTCTAGCTCGTCAACGTTTTTCATGAGGATCACTAGAGTCTGCAGCTAAGATTCGTTTCTGCCAATTTAGAGTAGTCGTACGCAGCAGCGCTTCATCGAGAGTTTTCAGACTGCCATTATCAAGAATGGCTTTTCCGCCGCACCAAACGTGGGAAACTTGGGAAGATTTGGTTGCAAAGACAAGGTGTGACAGAGGGTTATTGTGGGGCAAGGTGTTGAACTGGTCGAGATTTACTGCTGCAATATCAGCAAATTTACCTACCTCTAAGCTGCCAATCTTTTGCTCAATCCCAAGTGCCTTCGCGCCATTTATCGTAGCCATTTCCAATACTTGGTGAGCGGGCAGTTCACTGGCGTCACCGGCTACGGCTTTTCCAACTAACGCGGCGGTGCGCATCTCACTGAACATGTCCAAGTCATTGTTACTGGCTGCGCCGTCAGTGCCTAATGCAACATTTACACAGTTGGATAATAGTTTTGCGCTTTCACAGAAACCACTCGCTAATTTCAGATTTGATTCTGGGCAATGAATAACACTAGAGCCTTGTTCCGCGAGTAACCAGATTTCTTCATCGAGTAATTGGGTAGCATGAACACAAAGCAATCGCGGTGTGATTAATCCGAGCTCCTTAAGCCTAGCTAAAGGGCGACGTCCATTTTTGGCTATTGAGTCGGTAACTTCCTGAGCAGTCTCATGCACATGTATATGTATTGGTACATCTAATTCTTCCGCCAAAACTGCTAGCTTTTTTAGGGGAGCATCAGAGATAGTGTAAGGTGCATGTGGCCCGAAAGCGGTGTAAATTAAATCGCTATTACGGAAGTCATCGTGTAATTGAGTTGCTTTTTGTATGTACTCCTGCGCATCGAGTGCCCATACGGATGGGAAGTCCAATATTGGGCTGGCGAGTTGTACCCGAATGTGTGCATCTAGCGCCGCTTTTGCCACTTCGTCAGGAAAGAAATACATGTCAGCGAAGCAGGTGGTGCCGGATTTGATCATTTCGGCGATCGCTAGGCGGGCCCCTTGGTGTACAAATTTCCGATCAATGAGCTTGTTTTCAAGTGGCCATATTTTCTCTTCAAGCCATTGCTTAAGCGGGATATCGTCAGCTACACCTCTGAACAGAGTCATGGGCGAGTGGCCATGTGCATTCACCAGCCCCGGTATGAGCACGTGTTGGGGAAGCTCAATATTCTGCTTGGCTGTAATGGTCGAACGAGCCTCTTCTTGACTGCAAATAGCTGCAATTTTTTTGTCTTTGATCGCAACCACATGATCATCAAGAACGAGCCCGGCTGGGACGACGGGTATAATCCATTTTGCGTGTATGAGTACGTCTGACTGAAGCGTATTTTTAGTATTCAAACTTGGTTCTTTTTTGCCTCAATTGAGCTTCTTATAGCAGTCAGGCGCGGGTCGGGTTTGTAAGATCCAACACGCCCGCGATTATACCTTCAATTCTTCAAAATAGCGCCCTTTTGTACGACTTTTGAAAAAGGTCGCAAAATATTGATAAATAAAGATTTATTTAGTAAAAAAAATGTTCTGTAAGATGTATTTTACAGCTTGATTTATGGTAAAATATACCCATTGCTCTAAAGGCGGTTTGTGGGAGAAATTTAGTAAAATTCCTTTTCTTTAGGTTCGTCTATTAAGTTCGATTTTTAACCCCCTTCGAGTGTAAAAATACACGAGAATCGGCCGTTACAATGACTAATGTTTAGGAAATTTTCTCTCAAAAAAAAAGCGGCTACAAGTCTCCGTTATGCCGGCTTCTTTGTACCCTTCCCTTTCTTTTAGGAAAAGCTAGTTTATGTCTGAATTTGCCAAGCAGGTCCTGCCTGTCGCATTAGAAAGCGAAATGCGCGAATCTTATCTTGCTTATGCGATGAGCGTGATCGTAGGCCGTGCTTTGCCCGATGTAAGAGATGGACTGAAACCTGTGCATCGCCGCACTCTATTCGCGATGAATGTATTGTCTTGCGACTACAATAAACCTTACAAAAAATCTGCTCGCATCGTCGGGGATGTTATTGGTAAATATCATCCCCATGGAGATACGGCCGTGTACGATACTATCGTCAGAATGGCTCAAGATTTTTCGCTGCGTTACCCCCTTGTGGACGGGCAAGGTAATTTTGGATCTATCGATGGCGACTCTGCTGCAGCTATGCGTTATACCGAGATCCGGATGGCCAAGATTGCACATGAACTTTTGGCAGATCTAGATAAGGAAACAGTCGATTTTTCGCCAAACTACGACGGCACTGAAGATATACCAGATGTACTGCCTACTCAGGTACCAAATTTATTAGTTAACGGTTCATCAGGTATTGCGGTTGGTATGGCGACTAATATTCCTCCGCATAACCTCAATGAGGTGATTGGTGGAGCAATCGCACTTTTAGATAATCCAGATATGGAAATCGATGAACTTATGGAGCATGTACTAGGCCCTGATTTTCCAACCGCAGGTATCATTAATGGAAAAGCAGGGATAGTTGCGGCTTATCGGACTGGTCGTGGCCCGATATACATGAGGGCCCGAGCGGAAGTTCTCGATGATGAAAAAACCGGGAAGCAGACCATCATTGTTACTGAGATACCTTATCAGTTAAATAAATCAAAACTGATCGAAAAGATTGCTGAGCTGGTTAAGGAAAAGAAAATAGAAGGCATCACCGAGCTGCGGGATGAATCTGACAAAGATGGGCTACGAATTGTGATTGAATTACGTAAGGGGGAGATAGGCGATGTTGTTTTGAACAACCTGTATGCCCAGACTCAGATGCAGTCTACGTTCGGGATTAACATGGTTGCTCTAGTTGAT
>Ga0207962_1000009_pt1 | contig 58073 bp, 46 predicted proteins | sample Knorr_S15_td_AAI_FD_185603 | JGI IMG/M metagenome (GOLD analysis project Ga0207962, IMG submission 185603) | Marine microbial communities from Southern Atlantic Ocean transect - Knorr_S15_td_AAIW_ad_750m_LV_A (SPAdes) (version 2) | ecosystem: Environmental > Aquatic > Marine > Oceanic | place... | reverse complement strand
TGGTAAGATTTTCACTGATTTGCCACTTGCCCATGATTATCCGAAGACTTTTGGTGTAACGGAATTCTGCAAGATCTGCCGTCGTTGTTCTGATGCGTGTCCCGTCAACGCAATTCCGGATGGCGATCCTTCAGATGTTGTTTACAACAAGTCGAATATTCGTGGTGTTCGAAAGTGGACGGTTGATGCGGAGCCCTGCTTCAAGTTTTGGACGAACCAGAACTCGGACTGTTCGATATGCGTGCGTGTGTGTCCCTACAACAGAGATTTTAGGGGTCTCTGGCCGCGGCTGTGGTTGTGGCTTGCCGGTACGCCGCTACGTCGACTTGCACTCTGGATGGCCGACTTCTTCACTCCCTCTAACCGGGTGAGCCCTAGCACCTGGTGGCGTAAGGGAACACAGTCGTAAGTGGACCTTAACCACTAGTGGATCAGAACTGAGCCGGATCTTGAAGAGAGCCTAAGTCCAGGCTTATCTGCCAGACAGATCACTTCTTCGAGGGCCAGCTCCCCATAGCGGGACATTAACACCCAAGCTGATAACTCTGGGGTTGAGCGCTGTCTCCTTTAGGAAGGTCCACCGGATCTCGAGTTGTGGGCTGAAAGGAGTACCAGCGATCCCTCCAGTCTTAAGCCCAGTAACTATGCTGTAGCCTCGGACAGTCCTGCGCCCAGCAGTTAGGTCGGAGCCAAACATCGTGTTCCTCCAAGCCAGTCCACCACCTACGTAGAGTCCGCCTGCCGTCGCTCCAGTGGTATAAACTGCCTCAAGATTGAACTGGTACTCCTTGAGTTGATTGAGGAATGTGATGTTGGCACCGGAGATAAGTTCAACAGTACCACTTGGGAGCACCGGGATACGCATTTGTGCGCCCGCGACCTCACCAGAGGGTTGATTATCGTACCCCACATATATGCCGATCGAGATTGGGCTCCACCTTTGGGAAGGAGCTTCTTCTTGCCCGCGCCGCTGACCGTTGACACCGCATGGGGTGATGAGTGTCACCAACATCGTGATTCCAGTGACCGTGATCATTGAAAACCAAGTCCGTGTCATGTCGTATCTCGATCCTTCCTGAGCTGATGGGCTCTACCTGGGGTCGATCTCCGCGTATACTCGCGCGTTGCCTGACTCGTCGAATGAAATGACTTGGTACGGTTTCCCGTTAGGCCCTTCCATTCCAGGAGATCCAATGGGCATTCCAGGGACGGCGATTCCTGAGATATCAGGTTGCTCGGCTAGCATTCGCTTGATTTGTTCTACGGGTACGTGCCCCTCTACCACATAGCCTCCAACTAGCGCTGTGTGGCATGAGGATAGCCCGACAGGCACACCCGCATCTCGCTTGATAGACATCAGATCTCGCAGATTCCGACCTTCAACACCGAAGCCGGCTGCTCGTAGATGCTCAATCCAGCCGTTGCAGCAGCCACAGGATGGCGTCTTATAGACCAGGATATTCGGCATACTCTGTGCTGCACTTAAAGGGGCTTCGAGGACAGTACTTTCAGCCAGGGCTCCCTCCTCCGCTTCTGTGCATGCTGCTACAGATATCAGCAGGAATGCAGCAGTGAAGGTCGCGTGCTTGATCATGGCCCAGCCTCCAATGTTTTGTCTTGATTTTCCAGGTACACATTGCGTTAGCACAAGGTCCGTGGCCAGGCCTTGCCCGCAGATGAGCCTTGGCCCAGGTGAAGGAGAGTGGTTTATCTCATCCGAGGGGTTGTTCTGTTTATCTAAGAGGTACTCCCGTCCACCCTTGCCGAGTACTAGCCCTAGGCCAACTTACGCAGATGAATAAGTTGCAGAGGTTAATTGGATTCAGTTTGTTCGGCCTCACGTTAGCGGTTACAGGGTGCTCGGAAGTTGCTTCCCCGAAGGCCGGTACTCCGGAGCTACGGGCGGAACTCTTCGACACGATCATCGCGCGCACCCAGCGACGAGAAGCGTTCTCACCAATTAAGAATGAGCGCCTGGGCTTTGATCCCATTCAGGAAATGGAGGCGTTACGCGATGTAGTGGTCTCCGCAAGTACTGAGCAAGAGTTGTATTACGCACTTGCTCGGCTCAGTCATGCACGCCGAGACCGTCATCTAGATCTCTACCTCGTGGCTGGAGGTCTTGAGCTTCCGGATAGTGCAGGACTAGACGTCTTAGATGGAGAATCGAACGAACCTGCACAGGCGCCAGTAAGGATTTTTCCGGATTATTCCGATGAGGATGCTGGTTATTTCATTGGAGATCGAGCTATTGATTCACGCTGGCCGGAATTGCCTGCGATCGGAGACCAAATCCTGACCGTAAACGGGATGCCGGTCGATGCGTGGCATGACTCTGCTACAGCATTCATGAGACACTCCACTTCGATTGCCTTAAGCTGGAAACTCGCAGAAGCGATGACACTATCGACAGCGGCCTTCCCAAGTTATTTACGAGCTGAAGAACTGACTTTGGTTACTCAGTCCTCTTCTGGCACTGAGTCCGCATACTCGTTGCCTTTCAGAGATCCGAGTGATCTCTCGTGGACTGGTTCCGGAGATCCGAACTATCCGGGTTTAATGCTCGAATTGAGCACTCCCACGTACGATTTGCTTGTCCCCGAAGATGGTCGCCGATTTGTCGTTCTCGTATGGAGGGGATTTCGTGAAACGATGGTGCCTGATGTTGATGATTTAGTCGAATTCGCTGAATCCAGGGGATTGCTGGATCACGCATTGGTTATGGACGTCACACGTAGCCGAGGCGGATCCCTCGGAGCTTATGCGATGCAAAGGCTTCAGCCGCTCCCTTTCAAGACAACCTTCGGAAACCTGAGGATCAGTGATGTGACTGAACCTTTTATCGAGGACAAGAGACTCGATTTCGCGGCCCGCAACATCAATGATGGTGGGGTTTCCGAGACAATTGATGATGGAAATTGGTTGATGTCATGGCTGGAGAACGACGTTCTTAGCGCGCTTAGCCGAGGGGAGCCGTACAGCTCAAACGTGCCGTTCAAGCTAGCCCATGCACCAAAGGAGTCTGACGGGATACTTGAGCCGGCTGCAAAGCACTTTCGTGGGCCCATAGGTATCATTTCTGGGCCGAGCGGTGGTTCTCACCTTGATCAGTTCGTGTCAATTATTGTAGACAACGGCTTGGGGCCGGTGGTTGGGATGCCTCCTGGGGGCTATTCGAACACTTGGGAATGGGAAGAGGTTCTGAGTTTTCCTGGTACCGATCAACCGGTGGTCGCGTTCATGTGGAATATCGGGCACACAATTCGTCCGAATGGGGAAATTTCTGAAGGTAATCCGGCGGCCGTGGACGAGTGGATTCCGCTTACAAGTGCAAACGTGCAAACGTATTATTCCCAAATGCTTGAGCGTGTACTCGCCCTCCTCGAGTCTCCCCATACGCGGTGAACCTTAAGGGTGAGGTGAGCAACGACCCGGAGTTGCCTCCGGTTCCGAGTAAGCGTGGTCGCGGGATAGGTCTCGGCACCCAAATCCTTATCGGTATGGGTGTTGGGTCGGCCCTGGGGGTTTTCCTCGGTGAGCAGGTCGAGGTCATCCAGCCCATCGGTGACTTGTTCATTCGGATGCTTGTACTTGCTGCGGTACCGCTTGTTTTCTTTAACCTACTTGCTGGTCTGACTGCACTCTCTGATGTCCGTATGTTTGGCCGCCTCGCGGGAAAGATCATGAGCTACTACGTGGTCACTGACCTTGTCGCGATCTCCTTGGGGATCGGTGCGATGGCCATCCTCCGCCCAGGTGTGGGCATGCAATTATCGGAGCAGGTTGAGGGACCTGTAGGAACCGTTCCCTCGGTTGCGGAGGTGCTCTTAGGGATGGTGCCAACAAACGTATTCCAAGCATTCGCGGAGGGTAACGTCGTTCAAGTGGTGGTTATTTCAGTTCTACTAGGGGTTGCCACACTCCTTATCGGTGGTACCGCAGGACAGCGTTTGGCCAACGCGTACCAAGACCTCGCTAGGCTCTTTCGGAAGCTTGTTGACTTGATTTTGCTGATTGCTCCCGTGGGCATCGGGGCGCTCGTGGCAGTAACTGTCGGACGCTACGGTACCCAGCTCATCGGTCCCATGACCAGATTTCTACTGGGTGTTTGGACGGCTCAATTCGTGGTCTTCCTCGGGTACATGATGCTCCTGCGATTCTTTACTACTAGGAGCCCTAGCCGTTTTCTGCGGGACACGGGTCCGTTGTGGGCAACAACAGCAGCGACGACATCGAGTTTAGCCTCGCTTTCAGTTGGACTTGAAGTCGCTGAGAAAATCTCTTTGCCTCGTGCTGTGTACTCTTTTACACTCCCGCTCGGCGCCCAACTCAACAAAGACGGCACGTCGGTTATGCTCGGGGCTGTGCTGCTATTTACGGCTCAGGCTGCTGGTGTGGAGTTCGCTCCAGCTGCCTTTCTAACGATTCTGTTAGTTGGACTGCTGCTTTCAGAAGGCTCAGGAGGAATCCCAGGGGGTGGCTTTGTGATCGCTTTGATTTATGTGCAAGCCTTCAATCTTCCAATCGAGGTTGCTGCGATTGTTGGTGGGATTTATCGGCTAGTCGACATGGGTAATACAACCGTGAACATCATGGGTGACATGATCGGAACCTCAATAGTGGCAGAATCGGAGGCCGGTCGAACATGAACTCCCAGGTCAGGGGCGTTTTTCCCGGAGCAAGCGGACAAGTCTATCTTGATGTATCAGCTCGCGGTCTCATGCCCGAGCCGGTGTCTGCAGCAGTTGATCGGCATATCCACACACGCATGCACTATGGAGGCGATAAGGACGAATTGCGCGCCGAAGTTGAGCGAGCTCGTCACGCATTTGCAGGTCTCATCAACTCGAGTGTGAACGAGATAGCGATCACTAAGAACGTCTCGGAGGGCCTCAATCTTTTCGCCGCGAGCCTGCCTTGGGAGGCTGGAGACAATGTCTTGGTCTGTCCAGAGCTTGAGCATCCCAACAATATCTATCTCTGGTTCAATCTTGCCCGATCAAAGGGAATCGAGGTTAGGACAATTCCTGCTGATGAGGGTCGAATGCCCGTCGCAGCGATGGGTAACGCGCTCGACGAGCGTACGCGGGTTGTCACGATGCCCAGTATTTCCTTTGCTCCTGGGTTCCTCACCGATGTAAAGAGCCTAGCCCTGGCTGCGAAACAGGTAGGTGCTTTAACGCTAGTTGACGCGGCTCAATCGATTGGAGCGATAGATACCAATGTTCGCGACCTTGGAATTGATGCCTTAGCAGTCGCTACGCAGAAGTGCCTGCTCTCACTTTACGGGTTTGGCTTTCTCTACGTACGTCGCGAAGTCGCCGAGTCCCTAGTGCCAATCCACGTCGCCCGGTACGGGATTGATTTGGGTGAGGCTCATGAGACTGCCTTCGCTGAGGATGAGCTAAAGTATCAGCCAGGTGCACTCCGCTTTGATTTAGGCAACTACAACTATCTCGGTGCGACAGCGGCAGCTACCGCGCTAGATTTACTCGCGGGCTGGGGCATGAAAAATGTGGAAGCCCATGTCTGTGGTCTTGCATCGAAATTAGCGACCGGGCTACTGGAACTTGGCTTGCCCGTAGCAGGCGGGAGCCCAGGGTCGCATTTAGCACATATTGTATCTGTTGGGGAAAGTGGAGGAGGGCGGCACTATTCGGCTGATGATCCCGCCATGAATTCCCTTTACGATCACTTCGTGGATGCAGGAATCAAACTTTCGATTCGGAGTGGCGTTCTGAGGTTGTCGATTGGTGTGTACAATCAATCAGCTGATATAGACCATGTTATAGCAGCAGCCCGCACTTGGATTGAAACAAAAGGGCACTAAGGATGATAGGACGAGCCTTCAAGCTTCCGCTGTTAGTAGCAGCTATTGGAGTTCTGGGTCAGTCAGTTCTGGTTTCGGCTCAGTCACCAAGCCGAGATGAAGCACTTACTGCATTCTCAAGGCAACTTAGAGTGGATGTAGCTGCCGATGACGTTGGCGGAATCGTTGCTGGTGTCATGATAGATGGAGACCTCGTGTGGGCTCAAGCGTTTGGCTGGGCCGATCGAGATGCACGCACCCCGATGTCAACAGCTTCGATTTCACGGACCGGTTCAATCTCTAAGTCTGTGACCGCGGTACTCATGATGCGACTCCTCGATGAAGGTGTCATTGGGCTAGACGAGCCTGTCGAACGATACCTCCCAGCATTTGCAAGTATTAAGGACCGGCGAGTTGATGCACAGCCTGTGACATTCCGTCATTTGGCTAGCCATACTGCTGGCCTCATTCGTGAACCCCAATGGCCGGATGCTGTTGTGGGACCGATCGAGCTTTGGGACAAGCGCATCGTAGAATCTTTGCCACTAACTGCATACGATACCGTGCCGGGTGCTCGCTACCAGTATTCAAACATAGGGTTTGGTACGTTGGGTCTTGCTTTGGCAAAGGCTGCCGGGAGACCATTCATGGAGATGGTTCGCACTGAGGTGCTTGAACCTCTAGGTATGACAGGGTCTGAGTTTGTAGTCGCTGGCGCGAAGCTTGAGGCACGTTTAGCGGCTGGTTATGTGATCGGTCAGGATGGGTCGATCGATGGGGGACAGCCGGCGCGTGAACATGCCGGTCGCGGGTACAAAGTGCCTAACGGTGGTGTGTATTCTACGGTAGCAGATCTGGGTCGCTTCATGGGTGCCATGAGTGGCGTGCCAGGTCTTCGGATCCTCTCAGAGGAAAGCCGCCAAGAAGCGCTTTCGATTCAAACTCCTGAGAACCCAAATCGTGGGTACGGCTTAGGCTTCTCTGTCCAGATCGATGAGCAAGGCCGAAAGATTGCTAGTCATGGTGGTTCGGTTGCGGGCTACACTGCCCACATGGCATTTGACCCAGAAGCACGCATCGGGGTCGTGTTGCTCAGGAACTATGGGCGTGGCTCGACCAATCTAGGAACGGCCACTCAAGGTCTCGTCGCGCAACTACGATCCAGTATCCGCTGAGAGCCTGGGTAACTCCTACGGAACACGAACTTCTATGGAAGTCCAGATCTTCGGCGTGAAGAACAATCCCGACGTTCGCAAGGCGATTCGTTTCTTCAAGGAACGTCGTGCGAATGTGCACTTCATGGATTTCAAACAGCGCCCTCCATCACGAGGAGAGCTGAAGCGGTTCTTCGAAAGATTTGGAGAAGAACAGCTCATTAACCGTGACGGTAAGCGGTTCAAAGCGCTGGGCCTCCACACCGCGTACTATGGAGATCAGCGCTGGCTTGAGATTGCATGTGATGAGCCGATGGTCCTGAAGCTGCCGCTCGTTCGGCATGGGAACCAACTCAGCATCGGCTTAGCTGAGGAAGCCTGGACTGATTGGGCTACAGGTACAGGATAGAGCCCTTTGGCGTGTCGCTAGCCTGCTCTCCCGTTAACGACACCCCAGGACAGCCTTGCTGATCTGTGAGCAGCACTGCGGGCACGATTATAACGACGTGCCTTGAACTCTTCGTGAGCCGTTCCCAGGAGTTTACGCGCCCGTCGGATGGATTTGGCCTCTTCTTCAGTTGGCGCATCGCCAACCGCGGCGATTGCCTGCTTTATAATGTCTCTGGCTCGACCAATCTGCTTGCGGGCTATATAGCGAGGGGAGAAGTGTCGGATTCTCTGTGCGGCGTCGAGTGCGTGATGGAGTGCCACAACCGGTTGGCCTGCCGCAAGTTTCTCCTGCGCCTTGCCTACGGCCGTCACGACCCTTGCCAGCCTTCTGGCAACTCCCTCAGAAACCTCATGACCGTTGAGACGATTTTGGAGTCTTGTGAGTCCTGCTTCCGAGCCAGCCACGGCTCCTGCCACAGCTTCTGTACCGAGTGCAGCGACCACTCCGTGTAAGTTGTGTCCATAACTCCGGCGACGAAGCTTCTTCGCGGCCTCTTCGTTACCCGCTTCTGTTGAGTCCTCTGCAGCGGAAGCTAAGCGGTGGGCGGCTCGGAAGTGACGTCTAGCCTGCTTGTTGCCTCCATCACTGGCACGGATTGCCTTACGAGATGCACGGAGCAACCCGTCTAAAGATGGAAGCTTCACATCGCTAGACTCCGAAATTTGTTCGGCAAAGCTCGCGATTGCTGCATCACTGAGTAGCTCGACATCTTTAACAACCGGCGCTGTTGGCTGCTCACAAGCAACCAGCGCAACCAGCGCCATTAGCATGATTGGGCTTCTGTATGCCATTAATTCGAACCTCTTCTCAGGCGGGTCGGGCAACCTTTCAAGCTATGAGATAGGTCTTTGTTTGGGTAGGAGTTTGACACTCCACAGTCCCGAATTGGTATCACTGAAAAAGACGTGGCCCTTGTGAGGCTGTGCCCCCCAAACCATGGTCGCATTCTGGGTATAGCCGGTTTGTGACACCGGCTTGAAGACAGATATTTCGCGACCCTGAGTGTAGAGATTACCCATGAGTTCTCCACTCACATCGACGACTCTCAGCCCTCCTTCATAGTAGGCTTGATAGAGCTTGTCGTCTTCTACCCAAATGTTGTGGGTTCCAAATTCTGGAACCTCATAACGGGCGACCATCTGCGTATTCTCAGGATCCGTAAAATCGATGATTTGAATGTAGCCTCTGTTAGCCAGAGGAATCCCACCAGTACCAGTTGAGGGATCGTACCTATTCGAGTAAGAGCCCATAGACTCTGGGTATCCCGCCCAAGCCAGGCCTCGGCGGTTCATGATCTCATCACCAAGGAAGAGGTATGTTTTACCTGTCGATTCCTGATAGTAGGGGAACGTCGCGTGTGTCGCTCCAGAAGGTGTGGCATACGAAGTAACGAACACCGGATTTTCGGGAGAGCCTCCCCAGCGTCCATTCCCGACATCCACGACTACAACCCCGGTGCCCCATTCGGAGGAGTACGCGAGCCCGTCGGCAACCCAGACGTCATGGAGCCTGCTGTCTGGGTGGTTGTATTCAGAGACGTATTGGGGGTCGTAAATGTCAGCCACGTCGATGATCACGTACTTGTCCCCATTCGCGAGCGCGTACAGGTAGTCGTCTGCGGCGAACATATTATGAACACCGCCAGTGATTCCTTCGTCGTAAAACGATGCAATGACAGGGTTCGTCGGATCAGACATATCCAGAATGACAAGGCCATCGCGGCGGTTTGTTGCTCCCTCTCGCGAGAGAACAGCGTAGCGTCCGTCAGGTGAGGCTTTCACGTCGTTAATAGTTCGCGCGTCCACTTGAATCGAGTCAATTTTTGTTATTAGTGCGGGGTTGGTGACATCGTAGAAGAATGAAAAACCACCCGAGACTTTCGAGCCCGTAATGGCATAGTCGCGACCATCAGTCCCCTCGAAGATCCAGAGATCTGTGGTCCGATAACGATTCTCAGGTCCGTGGCCGACGACTTCGAGTTCTTGCACAACCTCTCTGGGGGACACTTCAAAGGAGGCTCGGGCCGACAATGGGCCTGCGCTAACAGTTACTGAGTGTATACCAGCGATATCAGCAACGAATTTCCCTCCCAGCATCTGACCGGTTGCGGGTACCCCAAGCATCCCCTCAGTTGCGCTGTACGAATGGGACCAGCTTAGAGGTGCATCTTCCACCACTGAACCGGCATCATCCCGCACCATAGCATCGAAGTGAATCACGTCACCAGTACGAACTCCGGTGTCTGGACTTCCCATCAATTCAATCTGGGTTCCTGGGAAAGCTGTCACTTCGTGAGTAACCGAGTCGGTTACGCCCTCAAAAGAAGCAGTAATAGTCACGGTCCCTAACATTTGAGCGGTGACGTTCCCGAACTGATCAACTGTGGCAATAGATGGATCTGATGAAGACCATCTGATCTCGGGATCCGGCCGGACTGAGTTATCCGCGTGCGTTACCCAGGCTCGGTGCTCGACTGTCGTTCCCTCATACAGAGTTGCCCTAGCTTCGACGCCGACTGCACTAGCACGTGGCCAAGTAACAACGACTGGCACGCGCAAAGACAGGGGCTCGAGACCAGTATCTGCTGGGACAACCACGGTCACGACAATCTCATATTCCCCAGGCTGCAGGCCTTGTACCATACCGTTCTCAATGCTGACTGCATTTCTTGGTCCAGTGATGCGGAGTGGTACATCAACGATGGCTCCGCTTAGGTCTAGCGCTTGAACAGTGAAGGGAACTTGCTCGCCCGCGGCTAGTGATAATTGACTCGCACTTGGGGCAAGTCGAGCAACTGTCCGAGCGTCTTGAGCTCTGGAAGGGAGAGCGATGAGTAATAGCGAGAGTGACAAGAGAATCGGTGTGATGATTCTGTGTTCCAAGAGTTCCCCCTGTCGGAGCAGCATGACCCCGATTCCAGTGACCCGAAGACAAGCGCGCAACAATTCACTGCGGCGCTAGAGTCCAGCGTAAGGCTGAGGAAGCAAGGGAGAAAGCCCCGGCCCGTCCTTGCTCCTAATCCCGAAGGACTACCGGACAGCTTTATCAACGCTCGGCTACCCCTATATTCCGAGCCCAGTTCTAGATCACTAAACCTTCAAACTCGGCTTGGAGCTGCCTTGCCTTCTGCCCCAGAATCTCGACGACTTGCTACGGTCACGGTTCCTGCACCGGACCTCCGGCCGGAAGTCTTTCTGTCACATGCTAAAGGAGATGCTCGTGGTTTCTGGGCACGCGGAAGCCGCTGGGTTGCTCATCAAGGAATCGCTGCTGAATTGAGGCCGGACGGTGACTCTAGCTCCGACCGGTTTGGTCTAGTCGCTGAGCGAGCCAGTCAAATCGCTCTGAATCCGGTTCTGCCGCAAGGAACGACGCGAGCGCCCCGCACGCGTTTTTATGGTGGGTTCTCATTTCGTTCAGATCATGTGCCGGAAGGCATTTGGGCATCTTTTCCTTCCTGGCTCTTTCACCTTCCTGCCTTTGAGTTAGAGGGAGACGATTCTGGTGACGCGTGGCTGCGTGCGCGCACATTCGTAGAGCCTAATGCAGCAGATGAAGTTTTCGTGAGGCTAAGGCACCAGGCTGAAGCTTTACGCGCCGAACTTGCTTCGCACGAGGGTAGATTTCGAGCCTCAAAACTCCCAACGAAAGGAATACAAGCTGCAACGGACAGGAGTAGCTGGGAGGGGGCAGTAGAGGAGTGCTTGGCGATCATCCGGGGTGGGGTTGTATCAAAGGTCGTACTTGCACGGACGCTAGACTTGGACTTAGGTGATCCTCGAGATTCCATCGATACGGTCGAAGTTGTCAAACATCTTTGGGAGGCGAACCGTGGAAGTCATGTCTTCATGTTCGAACCTGAGCCCGGCTCTGCGATTGTTGGTGCCGCGCCTGAAACAATAGCCACACTCCAGGATGGCGTTTTTCACGCGACGGCTGTGGCCGGCTCCATTAGACGTGGGTCGACACCGCGTGAGCAAGCGGAACTTGCAGCTCAGTTACTGGCGAGCGATAAGGATCGAATTGAACAACGCATAGCGCTTGATGACATGTTGAGACGGCTGGAGACTGTGGCCCAGCAGATACGGACGGATCCTCAGCCGCACGTTCTAACACTAGCTCGCATCCAGCATCTTGAGACTGAGATCCGAGCCAGCGTTCCTGCTGATATTGGCATCCTCGACTTGCTTCGGTTGCTCCATCCAACCCCAGCAGTTTGTGGTTTACCACGCGAAGCCGCTATGGCACTCTTGGCTGATGAGGAGCCCTTCGATCGCGGCTGGTATGCTGGCCCTGTCGGTTGGTTTGATCCAGAGGGAAATGGGATTTTCGCTCCTGCTCTAAGAACTGGAATTTCGGCGGGTTCGGGTTGGCGTTTGTTCGCCGGTGCTGGAATCATCGAAGGTTCGGTCCCAGCACTGGAATGGGATGAGACCGCGATCAAGTTCGAGCCGATGCTTAGAGCGTTGGAAGCGAGCGGTATGCGATTGGGCCGAATTGAAACCGAGGGGCACGTGACGCTTTTCGAGAATCATGGGGCAACCCAGCACATGCCGAATGACTGAGGCAGCCGCAACGACGCTCTGGGCGCGAGCATTTGCCGATGAACTTGCCCGATGTGGTGTTGAAGATGTGGTTATAGCTCCTGGCTCGCGCTCGACACCTCTGGTTATGGCTTTTGCTCAGGACGGTCGGTTCCGCATGCGCGTGCATCTCGATGAGCGCTCGGGAGCTTTTTTTGCTTTAGGTATCGCTAAGGCTTCCGGTTCTCCTGCGGCAATCATAACCACCTCGGGTACAGCGACGGCGAACGTTTTTCCAGCTGTAATCGAGGCCTCGCTCTGTGAAGCCCCCCTGCTGGTTTTAACCGCAGACCGTCCGCATCGCCTCAGGGGAGCAGATGCGAATCAAACAATAGATCAAGTCGGCCTGTACGGTACGTATGTTAGGGACTTCATAGATGTACCGCCGCCCGTAACAGACGGCCCAGCTCTTCAACATCTTCGAACGGTCGCTGTCCGTTCAGTAGCTGCCTCACTGACCGCACCTCTTGGGCCGGTCCATATAAACTTCCCCTTTGACAAGCCTCTTGAGCCTGTAGATCCGGACCCGGATTTCGTTGCTGCTCATCCCATTGCAGCTAATGGTCGAACTGATGGAAATCCGTTCGTTGAGATCTCTGTAGGGCGGACCCGACTATCTGATCACGAATTAGATCGACTGGCACCTGCCCTTGCTGCGAAGCGAGGGGTGATTGTGGTTGGGCCAGTACCGGAACCTGACAAAGTCGGTGAGGCTTCTCTTTCCCTCTCTGCAGCTACCGGATATCCGATTCTAGCAGATCCCCTATCAGGGGCCCGCTTCGGTCCATCGGGCGGTGCCAACGTGGTAGCGGCCTATGATCTGTTCTTAAGGGACGAAACCATCTGTGCTGCACTTAAGCCGGACCTTGTGGTCCGGGTGGGTGCAACTCCGACCTCGGCTGCGCTTCAGGGTTGGCTGCAGCGACACAATGGCGTCAGACACATTGTCGTGGATGCAGGAGGGCGCTGGAAGGATCACGGAGCTACAGCCACGGATTACGTTAGGGCGGATCCTGAAAAAACCCTCCACGCATTAGCGGAACGTGCCGACAACAATGTTGACCAGGCCTGGACTTCGTTATGGCATGCTGCTTCGCGGGCGGCTCGACACGCCATAGATGTAGATGAGGGTGCCCTGCACGAAGGGGACGTACTTGCAACGGTCGCCGAAGTCCTTCCGAAAGGAGGAAATCTTTTTGTTTCGAGTTCCATGCCGGTACGCGATCTGGACGCTTTTGGCCTTCCTCGACAAGAGCGGATTATGGTGTTCGGTAATCGCGGAGCGAGCGGAATAGATGGCATTGTTTCTTCAGCCTTTGGTGTTGCTGCGGCTCGGCCAGCGCCGACGGTGTGTGTCCTCGGCGATATTGCATTATTCCATGATCAAAATGGTTTACTCTGGAGTCGTGAACCCGATTGTCCCGTTGTATTTGTGTTGATCGATAATGATGGCGGTGGGATTTTCCATATGCTGCCCATAGCTGACCATGAACCTGTGTTCAGCCAATTCTTTGCTACCCCGCATGGGCTCGACTTCCAGCATACAGCGGCAATACACAACCTGGGCTGGTCGGATTTGGAGATTAATGACCTGGGCACCGAACTCGCGACTGCCTTAGAATCTGGCCGCACATCGATTTTACGAGTGACATCGGACCGTGAAACTAATATGCGAAGGCACGAGGAGATTGCGGAAGCTGTGGCCCAACACGTCTTGGACACGCTACGCTAGCAGTTCCAAGAGACAAGATTGCAATACGTCCACGAGATGAACGACCAATGACGAAACCTGATTGGAAAGAAGTAAAGCACTACGAAGACATCACGTACCATAAGTGCGATGGTGTCGCACGGATTGCCTTTGACCGCCCGGAGGTACGTAATGCTTTCCGGCCTGAGACCTTACTAGAGTTACTTGAAGCTTTTCGAAATGCTGGAGAAGATCCTCAGATCGGGGTAGTACTTCTTACAGGAAACGGCCCGTCAGAAGATGGTAAGTGGGCGTTCTGTGCAGGGGGAGATCAGAAGGTGAGGGGAGAAGCCGGATACGTGGGCAAGGATGGCTTGCCACGGCTCAACGTACTCGAACTGCAGCGGTACATGCGCTCGATGCCAAAACCAGTTATCGCGCTTGTCGCCGGCTACGCAATCGGTGGAGGACATGTGCTACACGTTGTTTGTGACTTAACGCTTGCAGCGGATAATGCGGTGTTCGGACAGACGGGCCCGATTGTCGGTTCATTCGACGGTGGCTTTGGTTCTGGATTTTTGGCACGAATGGTTGGCCAGAAGAAAGCACGCGAAATTTGGTACCTCTGTCACCAGTATTCGGCTGAAGAGGCTTGTGAGATGGGCATGGTGAACAAGGTCGTCCCGCTAGAAGAGCTTGAACTCGAGGGCTGGAGGTGGGCCCAAGAAATCCTAGATAAGAGTCCTCTAGCGATTCGGCTTCTCAAGAGTGCCTTCAATGCCGATGTCGATGGCCAGGCCGGACTCCAGGAATTAGCAGGCAATGCAACGTTATTGTTTTACATGACGGAGCAGGGGCAGGAGGGGAAAAGGGCATATCTTGAGAAGCGAGATCCAGAATTCCGCAAATACCCGTGGTTGCCTTGGTGATTGAAGTTGGAATGCTGATCAGTCTTCATTCAATTGCCCAAAGCATACATGGAAGCTCTCACATCACCTTCTGAGATTTCCAGGATCCGGGCTTGGCTTCTCGCTATTCGCCCCAAGACACTCATCGCATCCGTAGCTCCCGTTATCGCGGGGACAGGATTAGCCATCCATCATGGGGTGTTCACTTTTTTCCCTGCGTTCGCTGCTCTGCTTGGGGCCATTTGTATTCAGATTGGTACTAATCTTGGCAACGATTACTACGATTTTCTTCGTGGTGGAGATACGGAAGACCGTGTTGGTCCAGTCAGGGTCACTCAGGCTGGAATTCTAGCACCAGCGATTGTACGAGCTGGGATGGTTAAGGCCCTTGGGTTGGCGATGCTCGCAGGTATCTATCTGGTGTGGGTTGGAGGGTTACCCATCCTGTGGGTCGGGCTAGCCTCGATCGCGTGTGCCGTCCTCTATACCGGCGGGCCTTTTCCGCTGGCGTACCACGGACTCGGTGATCTTTTCGTCTTCATATTCTTCGGACTCGTTGCGGTCGCAGGCACCTACTACGTGCAGGGCCTTTCATGGTCTGTCGACGCTTTTTTGGTAGGATCGGGTGTTGGTGCGCTTAGCACTGCTCTCATTGTCGTGAATAACCTCAGGGACATCGATACAGACTCCCGCGCGGGGAAGCGGACCCTCGCCGTTCGTCTTGGTCGAACTCTCACAAAGCTCGAGTACCTCCTCATGCTTTCCATCTCTATTTCTGTGCCTCTTCTTGGCTGGATGGTTCTGGATTGGCCGGTCGCTGTACTCTCCTCACTATTGGTGATTCCACTCTCTGTTAGCCCAGTGAAGAAGGTGATCGGTTACGCGGAGGCTCATGATCTACTGCCAGCCCTAGCAGAGACTGCACAGTTGGTGGGGGTCTATGGTTTGGCTCTCGCCGCCGGGTTTGCCCTCGGCTGATGCTCCTCGAACTGCTTGAAGGAACAGTGAGCACGAGCGTTAATAGGCTGGCGCTTGTATCAGCCGAAAGAGTTTGGACATACGCGGACCTTGCTAATGCTGTAGAAAAACGCGCGACAGAACTAGCCACGAAAGGAGTCGAGCCGGGGCGAGTTTATGTAATTGACGCTCACGCAGAAGCGAAGACGGTGATCGAATTCTTAGCCTACTGGCGGACAGGTGCATCCATCGCCCCACTCGATCCTCGTCTAACACGGCTTGAGAAATCCAGAGCCGTGGAGGTCCTCGATGGTCTTGAGACCGATGCTCGGGCAATTCTGTGGACTTCCGGGACGGGAGGTCGACCCCGGGGTGTTTTGTTCACGCTGGATAATATCTGTGCGAGTGCTGAGGCTGTTACTGAGAGACTGGATCTTGGATCAGAGAATGTCTGGTTATTGTCCCTTTCTCCGGCGCACGTAGGCGGCTTGGCTCTAGTGACCCGAGCTTTTCTTTTGGGTTGTACTCTGGTTGCTTGCGGGTCTTTTCGTGCAGATATCGCTTCTCAACTCATTGAGGGTGAGGGTCTCCCAGGTAGTGCTTCTCCGGTGACTCATATGTCACTTGTGCCGACCCAATTGATTCGCTTACTGGAGCACCGCGACGGCATACAGGTACCTGCTTCATTCAAATGCGGATTGATCGGTGGAGCCCATGCCTCACCAGATCTCATTCAACAAGGCCTCGCAGCGGGATGGCCGCTCGCACTGACCTACGGTATGACAGAAATGACTTCTCAGGTAGCTACTGCCGTGCCTTCTGAAGTAGAGCAAAAGCCGGGTTCGGTCGGTCGTACGCTGATGGGAACGAAGATCAAGATTGACAGTGACGGACAGATTCTAGTCCAGGGCCCTACGCTGGCTCCGGGGTATGTCAGCTTGACCACACCACTAGCTGATACTGAAGGCTGGTATCATACAGGGGACCTGGGACACTTCGATGAAGACGGAGATCTGTGGGTTACCGGACGACGCTCAGACCGGATCGTGTCGGGTGGAATCACCATAGATGCGACTCATATAGAGGATGTGCTGTGCGAGCACGAAGGAGTCCAGGACGCCTGTGTAGTAGGTGTTCCAGATCCTGAGTGGGGGGAAATTGTTAGTGCGTGGGTTGTGCCAACCGGTGATGGACTCGATCTGGACCTTCTCGAAGGGTATGTCCAGAAGTTTTTGGGTGAAGCCAAGCGGCCACGCATTTGGGTTGTCGGGGGAGAGATCCCCCGGAACGCGAACGGTAAGGTCGAGAGGCACCGAGTCCGGGAGGCGTTGGGACTTGAGGCAAGGAAAGCAGACTAAGACGTCTGAGTCGGAGCATCTATAATCGAGGATGTTTCAGCAACAAACCCTCCGGTCTATTCGGCGCCCGCTCAAAATGCGACTATCTCTCTGAGTCCTCCTAGCCCAAGCGACACACCGAGTCGGAAGGTCAGCAAGTTGGCCTCACTGCGTCTTGGGTTGATGCTGACTTTACCATCCGGGCCGTCGATGACATCACCTTTGGTGAGGTAATCAGCCACACCATTGCCGTGGTGCTCCACCCCGAAATCGACTGAGAGGTCTTCCCAAATACCGTAGCGGATGCCCCCGCCTGCACGCCAGGCGAAGGTCCAATCATTGAGGTGAGTCGTGTTGAAATGTGTCTCGGCTCCCTCAAAGTATTCACCCTGGAGCGTTGACCCAGTGTTAAAAACCGAAGTTCCAAGGGTTCCGTAGACATAGGGCTCAAAACGTCCCCGTATCAGGATGACCTCAGGGCCCAAGCCAAAGTAGAAGATGTTGTTGGTTGTGTTGATGTTCGCTTGGACACGGCAAGGGTCGCTGATGCATGAAGGTACGCTTTCTGAACCATAGATAACCCATCCAAGATCTGCCCGCAGTCCGAAATTTCTGGAGTCTTCAAGAGGGAAAACCTTCGCACTAAGGTTCACTCCCCCTCCGGCGTCAACGAGATCACCGAACTCACCTACCGCATTGCTGGCAAGCCCTGCGAAGTCGATATATACGACTGGTGCTCTGGATTCCAAGGCTCTTGGCAGCTCTTGGGTATCTAGCCCTTGTGGCATTAGAAGCAGCCCTAACCCAATACAGCCAGCAGTTAAGAAACTAATCTGCTTAGTCATACAACTCTCCATAGCATGATTGGTACCCACAATCTACTTGCTAAGATAGAGAAAATCATGCCAAGAATAGCCTGATGGTTCAAGTCTATGTCATAGTATGAGTTAGCGTATTCTGAGCCGTATCTTACGTGTGTGCTTGACCTAGCAGAGTGTCACTCCAATAGGACGCCCAAAATTTGTAGGGTTGGGCATACCCTTGCTGCCCTGCTACTACTTAATCCATCTTCGCGGGCCATGGAATCTCAGCCGACGCGGCGATCTCACTTTATCCCCCGTACCCGTGATGGGTGGATCGCGACCATATCGTTTCTAGTGATCTTCATGCTGGCTATGCCGCCAGTCACGCACACACTCCTGAATCGCACTGAGCCCTGGATCTTGGGGCTTCCGTTTATCTACGTGGCTCTGTTCGCAGTCTACACCGTCCTGATCTGTGTTCTGGTCTGGGCCCTGAGGCGGGGTCTATAGCTTGATGGTGACAGTTTGATGGACACCTGGGTCATCGCAACCAGCCTGATCTTTCTTTATTTGGTCTTCACGCTCGTCCTGGGTGTTGTCGCTAATCGTAGGATGACAGTCGATATGGAGGATTTCCTCCTCTACGGTCGTCGTGCTGGTTTTGTCGTTCTTTATTTGACCGTCGTAGCAAGTTTCCACTCCGTGTTCGCATTCCTGGGCTCAGGCGGATTTTTCTATACACACGGTGTGGGCTTCTGGGCCGCCGGAACATGGACGCTCCTGGTCGGTGCGATTACCTATGTGATTGGTACTCGGATCTGGGCGCTTGGAAAGGCTTTCGGCTATATCACCCCCGCAGACATGCTGGCTGACTTCTACGAGTCAGAAGCCGTACGTGTCGCTGTGGCAGCCGTCTCGGTTGTCTTCACAATCCTCTACATCCAGGCGCAGGCACAGGGTCTAGGCTACATCATTAATATTGCCTCGGACGGCCGTGTTGGCCTTGAGCTTGGCACGCTAATTCTCCTGGTTGTGGCAGCAGTTTATCTGATGGCTGGTGGACTCCGGGCGGTCTATTGGACTGACGTGCTCCAGGGGATCTGGATGTATATAGCAATATGGGTAGGGGCACTCGTTCTATCCTACGAGCTTTTCGGGGGGCCGCTGGAACTGTGGCGTGCAGTTTCAGAACAGCGGCCGGATTTGCTCTCCCTACCAGGTCCGAAGGGTTTCTTCACGCCGGGTATGTGGATTGGTATGACCTTCACGCTCTCATTTGGGGTCATCTTCCAGCCACACATGATGATCCGTTACTACACAGCGATCGACGCTAAGACACTCAGGCTTCTCGGGGCGACGACGCCGATCTACCTAATGACCTTATTTATTCCCGCGGCTTTGATCGGTTTGGGTGGGGCGGTCGTCATGCCTGGGCTCGAGGGTCCAGCTGCCGACCGCATTTTTCCTGAGCTACTCTTCGCGTACGCTTCACCATGGCTGACGGGTATCATCTTAGCGGGCGCAACTGCGGCTGCGATGTCCACCCTGGATTCGATCCTGCATGCGAACATGACTGTACTGACCCGGGACGTATACCAGCGGTATATCAACCCCGACGAGAGCCAAGCACATTACGTGTGGGTCGGCCGGGGAATCGTTCTCGGACTTCTTGTCGTGGGGTATTACCTCTCGGTGTTGAGGCTCGACTTCTTGGTGGTACTAGTCACACTTTCAGGAGCCGGAGCGTTGCAGCTTATGCCGGCGATTTTGGGTGTGTGCTTCCCCGGAGGTCGTACACTCACTAGGGCAGGTGTGGTTGCTGGAATCTCTACGGGACTCGCTGCATTATACATCACGCTGGTCGTCTCACCGCACCCCCTCGGGTTGCATGGTGCGATCTGGTCTCTTCTCATCAATACTGCGGTGGCAATTAGTGTGTCGGCTGTTACGCCATCGCCCTCGAAGGAAACAATCGAGCGCGTCCATGGTGAACTGGAGCGCTTCGTCTACGGAACAGAGGAGTAAATATGTTACGGATCAATTGGATCACCCGCTGCATAGTTCTGGTGATTGTTTGTGGATTAGTCTCCTCACCCAGTGCGACAGCACAGCAACCGGCTGGGCCCACTCTTGTAGGTCCTGAGAACGGATCGCTGGTTATCGTGGGAGGAGCGATGCGCTCTCCTGAGATCTACGAGCGCTTTCTCGAACTGGCCGGTGGCCCAGATGCACACATCGTGATGATTCCCACGGCTGGGGGTGCCGAGGAGTATGATGAGTATTACCAAGGCCTGAATTCCTGGCGGCGTAATGGTGCTACGAACATGACACTGCTGCATACGACCGATCCTGCTGTAGCGGACACTGAGGAATTCGTGGAGCCACTTCTGACGGCTGACGCGGTCTACTTCTTCGGAGGTCGCCAGTGGAGATTGGTTGACGCCTACGGGGGCACTCGCACCGAAGAGGAAATTCGGAAGGTGCTCGACCGCGGTGGTGTCATTGGTGGTTCATCAGCTGGAGCTTCAATCCAGGGTTCATTCTTGGTGCGGGGTGATACGCGAACGAACCTTGTCATGATGGGTGACCATCAGGTTGGCTTCGGATACCTGCGTAACGTGGGGATTGATCAACACGTACTGCGCCGGAATCGGCAATTCGACCTGGTCGAAGTGATCGAGGCACACCCAGAACTGCTCGGGATTGCTATAGACGAGAATACCGCCGTCGTAGTCCAGAGAGATCAGTTTGAGGTGATTGGAGCATCATATGTACTGATCTATGACAACCAATCTACTACTGGTGAGAATGGGAAATTCTATTTCCTAGCGCCTGGTGATCAGTACAACCTTGCTACCCGAGAAGCGACTAGACCTGGGCGTACAATGAGTCCAGTGGACAATGTCCAGAAGAAGCCATGGGGAGGAAGTTGACGAATTCAGGTTCAGTGAGTTTGTGCTGGTGTTGCTTGCCGGTCATTATCGCGAATACCCCAAGACTCATTTGCCGCACGGACTTCCGTCCTACTAGTGTTTGCGGGTTTTCGACCCCTTGCCGGAGTGTTTTATGAGCGAACAGCCCTCTCAAGGTTCTGCGGGCTACGGGCCTGATTCATCAACTAGAGCACGGGCTACGGAGTACTGGAGAAGGAATATCCGGTACGTAGGAATGCTTTTGGTAGTTTGGTTCGTCGTCTCATACGGCTTTGGGATTATCGCGGTAGAACCTCTTGATACAGTGACCGTGCCGGGTACGGGCTTTCCCCTAGGCTTTTGGTTCGCACAGCAGGGTGCAATCTACGTTTTTGTGGCATTGATTTTCGTGTACGTCTTCCTGATGAACCGGTTGGATCGTGAGTTCGACTTACGAGAAGAGGACGACGTATGAGCGTCCAATCCTGGACCTTCTTATTGGTAGCTGCGTCGTTCACGCTCTATATAGGGATTGCAATTTGGTCCCGCGCGACTTCGACAAAAGACTTCTACGTCGCAGGTGCCGGCGTCTCACCCTTGGCTAATGGGATGGCTACCGCTGCCGACTGGATGAGTGCCGCATCATTCATTTCGATGGCTGGGCTCATCTCCTTCATGGGATACGATGGTGCGGTCTACCTTATGGGCTGGACGGGTGGGTATGTGCTACTCGCACTGCTGTTGGCTCCCTACCTACGGAAGTTCGGAGCATTTACGGTGCCCGATTTTGTCGGTGACCGTTACTACTCTCAGACCGCAAGGATTGTGGCGGTTGTGTGTGCGATTTTCATCTCGTTCACATACGTGGCTGGGCAGATGCGGGGTGTGGGCGTTGTATTCAGCCGCTTCCTGGAAGTTGATGTAAATGTTGGAGTCTATATCGGGATGGCGATTGTCTTTTTCTATGCCGTCCTAGGTGGAATGAAAGGCATCACATACACACAAGTTGCCCAATACTGTGTGCTCATCTTCGCCTACCTGGTTCCTGCCATCTTCCTATCTCTGCTGATCACCGGAAACCCTGTGCCTCAGTTGGGTTTCGGCGATGTTGACCAGGCTTCGGGAATATCACTACTAGAGCGACTGAATGGTCTACATCAGGAGCTCGGATTTTCGGAGTACACGTCTGGAACAAAGTCCAGATTAGACGTCTTCTTTATAACGGCAGCACTTATGGTCGGGACCGCTGGTCTGCCACATGTGATCATCCGCTTCTATACGGTCCCACGTGTACGGGATGCCCGCCTCTCCGTAGGATGGGCTCTCGTATTCATCGCTCTCTTGTACACAACCGCTCCAGCGGTAGCCGTGTTCGCTCGTACGAACCTCATCAACAGCGTTTCGGAAGTACCCTACGCCCAGGTGCCTGAGTGGTTTACGACGTGGGAAGGTACCGGGTTACTTAGTTTCGAGGATCTAAATGGGGACGGACGCATCCAGTTTGTGGGTCCAGATGCGTCGACAGCTAATGAATTAACAGTCGACAACGATATCATTGTCCTTGCGAACCCGGAGATTGCCGGCTTACCGAATTGGGTCATAGGACTTGTAGCGGCTGGTGGCCTTGCGGCAGCCCTATCTACGGCGGCCGGCCTTCTTCTTGTCGTATCTTCTGCGGTGAGTCACGATTTATTAAAACGATCTATTATGCCGGAGATCACAGAGCGTGGTGAACTAGTCGCTGCGCGGATTTCGGCAGGTGCAGCCGTGCTGGTTGCGGGCTATCTGGGTATTAATCCACCAGGTTTCGTAGCACAGGTCGTTGCGTTCGCCTTCGGCTTAGCTGCGGCCTCATTTTTCCCTGTCATCATCCTTGGAATATTTTCGAAACGTACGACTAGGGAGGGCGCGATCCTTGGCATGGTTTCTGGTATAACCCTGACCGCGGCTTACATCGCATACTTCACGCTGATTCATCCAGAACTCAATAACGCTGACAACTGGTGGTTTGGGATTAGTCCGCAGGGGATTGGCACGGTCGGCATGCTACTCAATTTTGCGATCACGCTTACAGTCTCGCGGTTCACTCCAGAGCCGCCACCTGAGGTACAGCAGCTCGTTGAAATGATTCGTGTGCCCAAGGGAGCAGGCGCGGCCCATTAGATCAGCGCCTAAGGGTTGATTAGCTCGAGGCGTTCAAACTCAGCTCAGGCTAGTCAGATTCTGCACCGTGCTGCATGCGGAATACCGGCACCGCGAGGAGACCACCCGCTATCGGCCATACGATGTAGTGCCACAAATTCTCGAATGAGCCTTCGCCGGCCAGCGTGTCAACGAGAATTGGACCAAATCCGACAGCCGGGTTAAACGCCCCACCTGAAATCGGCCCTACAGCGTAAGCGCCTGCGAGTAGCGTGAATCCAATTGCGAGCCCGTAGTATGAATTGCCTTCAGTGGTCGGTGACGTTGCTACGTTAAGTATGACGAGGACCAGCGCAAAGGTCAGCAAGACCTCAGACAGTAGGACTGCTAAAGTCTCGTACCCGGCACCAGGTGCTGGTGCGAATGTGGCGCCCGTAACCGCCAGTACCGCACTAGCTGCGAGCCACGCACCCAGTAGTTGAGCTGCTATGTACGGCAGTAAATCACTCTTCTCTAGGGAGCCTCTTAGGAAGACGGCAATGCTCACGGCTGGGTTATAGTGGGCGCCAGAGATGTGCCCTCCCATGTATACCATCACCATCAGTGTGCAGCCGATTGCGATCGGGGCCGCAGAAAGCCCAGCTACAGCCGTCATCCCGATCACGAAGACGAGAAAGAAGGTACCGATCAACTCTGTCAGATAGCGCGCCATGGCTCGTAGAGTTCGAGAAGTATTGATATCACATAATTCTAAGTGTCAGAGCCCGTCAATTCGAGAGTTCAGTGCCATTTAGTCCGTTGCAGGCGTATTCGTTCACAGCGGTTGTTGCTTGCGGCTCTGGCCATAGCCGGACCTATTCCTCGGTTCGGCCCCAGTCCTGGATCGCTCACAGTCCATGAGGAGAGCGGAATCGTGATCTATAGAACACCAGCTCATCCGGTACCGATCGCCTTGGTCGTTCTCTCAGTCATGGGCCTGGTACCGGTTCCGGAAGCATCAGAGCAAGCCGTCATTGAAGTTACGATCCGCGAGGGCACTAATATGGCCGCAGCGCTTTCGCCCGATGGCCAGACCCTGGCGATTGACGCTCTCGGTCGCATATGGACTCTTCCAGCGACTGGCGGTACTGCGATTGCGCTCACGGATCCAGAGGGAGATGCACGACAGCCCTCCTGGTCTCCGGACGGGACTCGGATCGCGTTCCAGGCCTACTGGGCTGGCGACTATGACGTTTGGGCGGTGAATGCTGATGGCTCTGGTCTAGCCCAGATCACATCGGGACCATTTGATGATCGGGAGCCACATTGGTCTCCGGACGGGTCGAGCATTGCTTTCTCGTCTGACCGATCTGGGACTTATGACATCTGGGAAGTCGCCCTCGTCGACGGAGAAGCACGGCGTCTGACAAACGGAGGTGATAACGAGTATGGCCCCGCTTACTCACCCGCTGGCGACGCTGTAGCGTATGTGACTGACGGAACCTCAACTGGGGTATGGATTCGTTCCTCTTTAGGGGCCACGGAGCGAGTGGCTGATACCTATAGCGTCGGCTCTAGCCTCTTCGGTGTGTCTTGGAGTCCAGATGGCTCCAGGCTCTCATACAATGTTCAGAGCTACGGATCGAGTCAGATTCGCATTGTTCCTGTGAGTCCAAATGTTGGTTCTGGGCAATTTATTAGTGACGTGGATGAAGACGTCTTCCCGTTTAGGGCTAGCTGGCAAGGCTCGCAGCTTGTGTATACGGCAGATGGTCAGATTCGGGCACGGCTTGCAACTGGAGGCGCGGCCTCTGAGATCCCGTTCGAGGCAACTGTCACACTGGAGCGACCTACCTACCGGAAGGCTCTCCGTGACTTTGATGATTCGAGCAGCAAGGCAGTCCACGGGATCGTCTCCCCCGCTGTGGCACCGGGGGGTGATCGTGTGGCCTTTGCAGCACTTGGTGACCTGTGGGTGATGCCGATCGGCGGTGATCCGGTTCGCCTCACCGACGATGCTTATGTGGAAACTGATCCAACGTGGTCACCGGATGGATCCCGATTGGCCTATGCGTCTGATCGATCGGGCATGCTCCAAATCTGGGTACACAATGTCGAGAGCGGAGAGATGCAACAGGTGACCAATGACGGGGGTGGGGTTCCGGTTTGGTCACCGGATGCCAGTGAGATTGCTTATGTGGTATCTGGTGGGAGAGTCAGTGATATCAGGATTATTTCTCTTTCGACCAACGTGTCACGAACTGTGCGTTCAGGCCTGAATAACCCTGGTAGGGTGTCCTGGTCTCCTGACGGAGAGCAGTTAGCCGTTTCTGCGCATTGGCGTTACTCGACGCGATTCAGGGAGGGTGTGAACAAGGCACTTCTCATCTCCTTGGGCCGGGTGGCTGCACAGGATGCTGATGACACCGCAGATGCTAACCAAGAAAGCACGACTAAGGGTGGAAGTGTTACTTACACTCCGGCCTTCTCCGGAGATGTGGAAGAACTTCCTGAGCCGGTTCTCCAAACCAATGAACGCTGGCTCGATTTTTCCCCTCATGGTTCAGTAGGTACAAGGTCTACAGACGGTCCAGTATGGTCTCCCAATGGTCGACTTATGGCGTACGTGTCTACTGGCGTGCTTTGGGTGATCCCAGTGACACCGGGTGGAGACCCGCTTGGACCTCCGAGGCGACTCACTAACGAACTTGCAGATGACCCGACATGGGCTGGTGACTCAGAGTCTATCGTATACCTGACTACTGACCGCCTACGTCGTGTCTGGCTGACTGATGGACGCATCGAGGATATTCCGGTAGCGCTCTGGTGGCAGCGGTCGACCCCCACTGGGCGGGTGGTGGTCCATGCAGGTGCTCTCTTCGACGGTGTCTCAGAGTCATTGCATCGAAATATCGACATCGTCATTGATGGAAACAGGATTGTCCGCGTTGATCCCCACGATGAGGCACTGCACGTGGGAGAGATTGTGGATGCGACAGATGGGGTAGTATCACCTGGATTGATTGAGATGCACACGCACGGGGATTTGGCCTCAGGCGAGCAATTAGGCAGGACTTGGCTCTCCTACGGCATCACCAGTATCCGCATACCTGCAGGTGACCCTTATGATGTGGTAGAGGCGCGTGAGTCGATTGGCTCAGGTCGAAGGATAGGGCCGCGCATCTTCGGGACAGGCGGCACTATTGACGGTAGTCGGATCTATTACAGTGGAGCTCCTTCTCTTGCGAGTTCTGCACAGGTTGCGCTGGAGATGGAGCGAGCGGCGGCTTTGCGTTATGACCTCGTGAAGACCTATGTGCGGCTCCAGGATGCAGTCCAGCGTAGGGTGATTACTGAAGCGCACGCTCTCGGAATGCCGGTAACATCGCATGAGCTGTACCCCGCCGTCGCCAATGGCGCGGATGGGGTCGAGCACGTAAGTGGAACAAGCCGGAGGGGATATTCAACTAAGGTTACGGCGCTCAACCGTAGCTATCAGGACGTAGTGCAGCTCTTGGCGCAATCCGGCATGACAATCACTCCGACGGTTGGTATCTCTGGCGGTTACGCGCTGGTTACGGTGGATGACCCGTCTTTGTTCGATGATCCTCGGGTTACGACCTTCTCTCCGTCGGCTCCTCAAGCGGTGAGGCTCCGAGGTGATTTGGAGACTTCACGGCGCCTGGTTCAGGATATGGCGTCAACTTTGCGCAGGGTCGTAGAGGCAGGAGGCGTGGTGGTGATGGGCACGGATTCACCGATCAATCCACAAGGGCTTAGCTTGATTACAGAGATGGAGGCCCTCGTGCGGTACGGAGGTATGTCCACTATCGATGCTATGCGTGCGACTACGTCAATTTCTGCTGCAGCAATGGGTTACGGACGAGAATTCGGTTCGGTTCGCCCAGGGATGTTAGCTGATCTTGTGGTGTTTGGGGCCAATCCCCTAGAGAATATTCGGGCGGCACGAGATGTGCGAACCGTGGTAAAAGATGGTCGCATATTCGAACTTGATCAGCTGTTACAAGGACCTTCTAGGTAGCTTGATCCTCCGAACGAGCGATTGCTACTGCTAGTTCTCAGTCTTGGTTCGTATCGGTTGGCCTGCGACGTATACCTGATCAATCAACTGTGTATATGTGATGTCACGGGTAGGGTCTTCATCCAGCACGATGAAGTCAGCCCACTTCCCTGGCTCTAGGGTTCCAATATCATCTATGCCAAGGCATGAAGCAGCCACACTTGTGGCTGCTAACAGGGCCTGCGTCGGTGTTAGTCCGCCTCCGACCATCAGTGCCAGCTCCATATGTTCGAAGTAACCGGGGAATCGGCCTGCAGGTCCCGCGTCAGTCCCGAACGTGACGGGCGCGCCGGCATCTTGGAGGATTACCATGTTCTCCATTGCCTGAACGAGCGCGACTCTGTAGGCCGCACCGGAGGCGCTCGCCAGGGTACGTTCCATGTAAGCAGGCTCACTCAGTCGCTCGATTTCGCTCTCGTTGGCATACTCTGTGAAAAACTCGTCGTCAAAAAATCCTGGTCTTGTGCCGTAGATATATGTGCTTACTTCACGAGTAAGAGTTGGGACATAGCAGATGCCACTTTCGAGAAGACTATCTATGAACTCCTGATCCACGTCCGTGTCCCTTACGGAGTGCGCGATCATCCCAGTTCCCATATCAATCAGGCGCTTGGCGTCTTCAAGGTAGAAAAGATGTGTGGCAACCTGGAGCCCTCTTTCGTTCCCGACGTCCATCACAGCCTGGACCGCATCCCACGGCATTTTACGGGACGAGCCAAGATTGTCATCTACCCTGAGCTTGAGCCAATCAACACCCGCGTCTGCATTAGCGATCGCTTGATTGCGAGCTGCCTCTGGAGTATTGCCAGCGATTACCGCTCCGGCCGATAGCAGCCGAGCTCGTGGATCCAGGGGGCTTGAAGATTTCCGCGCTTCTATCACGGCCAGGCCGTCGCCGAGACTATTCACTGTTGTGACTCCGTACTTCGCAAAGAGTTCGAGGTCACCACGGATACGGTCTTGCTCATCGACAACGTCCTCGGCTGCCCATAGACCACTTACATGACCGTGGGTGTTGATCAGCCCCGGGATCAAGACTTTACCCTCAAGGAACACGATCTCTGTCCCAGCTGGAATTTCGGCTGACCGTGACACCGCTGTAATGCGACCGTCCTCTACAACCATTGTCACGTTCCGCATGATAGAAGCACCGGTGCCATCCCATACGGAACCGCCGACGTAAGCTGTCGTTTGGGCTTCAAGGTTAGAGCCCGCCGCGAGGAGGACGGCGGTGAGAGTCGAAAGCCAGCGTAGTCTAATCATAATCCGACCTTACTTCGAATCTGCAGTTGGTGGCAAGGGGCTCTGTCTGGTAGATGACTAAAGAAAAGCATCTCAGAGACACCTTAAATTGTTGTTAGACTGGCTCCTCAGGGGTGACGAGTTCATCTTATCAATCGTTATTGCTAGTGAGTGTGTCCTAAGTCAGAGGCGATTTGCTGTGGGGATTTCGGGGGACTTCGGGCGACTATAGGGAGATGAGCATGGCCGAAAGGCCGGAATCATGAAGACATTTACTGTGCTATCAGCGACCCTTGGGGTGCTGCTCGCCTCTGTAGGGGAGCATTATCTGGAAGCTACGCGGGTTGATCTTCCTGTCTCCGTCATCGAACGAGGTGCAGCCTCAAGCAATGATGTCATCCAGCAGTATTGCGTGCGTTGTCATAATGACAGCGCATTGCGGGGGAATATGACTCTGGAGCAGTTCGATTTGGCCACCGCTGAAGACAATCCAGAGCTGGCTGAGAAAATGATCAGGAAGGTCCGTGCCGGGATGATGCCCCCACCCGGTGCGAGGCGTCCGGCGGGCGACACTCTCAGAGTTCTAGCTGAAGAACTTGAGATACATATGGACGGATTCGCAGCACGTAGTCCCAACCCAGGTGGCCGGACGTTCCAGCGCCTTAATCGGTCGGAGTATCAGAGTGCAGTCTATGATTTACTTGGCCTTGAAGTTGATGCGGGAGCATACCTGCCGCTTGATACCAAGAGTGAAAACTTCGACAACATCGCTGACGTGCAGCTTCTGTCTCCGACACTACTCGATGCCTACCTGAATGCGGCTGCAGACATCAGCCGCCTCGCGTTGGGTGACCCCAATGCAAGACCGGCTGAGCATACCTACAATGTCTCCGGCTACCGCTCTCAGACAGAACGGGTTCCTGGTGCGCCATTTGGTACACGAGGGGGCGTGTCCGTCGTGCACACGTTCCCAGCAGATGGAGAGTACATTTTCCGGATCGCCTTTGAACATACCACGACCGGTGACGGTTTTGTTGGCCAGATCATGAGATTCGAGCAGGTCGAGGTCTCTGTGAATGGATCACGAGTTGCACTCTTGGATCTGGATCAATGGATGCGCATATCCGATCCCGAGGGCATTTCGATGCGGACCGATCCGATCTTTGTGCGTGCCGGCCCGCAACGTGTGACAGCTGCTTTCATCCGGAGAACAGAAGGACCAGTGGAGGACCTGATGTCCCCACATGACTGGTCTCTTGCTGATCGTCATACCGGTATCAGTGGTTACGGTTTGACTCTTCTACCGCATGTCCGTGATCTGATAATTTCAGGTCCGAGCAAGGTTACTGGTGTCTCTGAATCGCCGATTCGGCAGAATGTTTTTACCTGTCGTCCTACTTTGGCTGATGAGGCATACCCTTGCGCTGAGGAGATTGTCTCCAGACTAGCCAGACAAGCATACCGCAGACCACTCAATGAGCGGGATCTTGAGTTCCTAATGTCGTTTTATGAGGAAGGTGCGAGTGGTGGTTTCGAGGTTGGAATCCGTACTGCACTCCAAGCGATTCTAGCAAGTCCTCACTTCGTATTCCGTTTCGAAGAAGCTCCTCCGAACACGCAGCCGGGAGAAAGCTATCGAATTAGTGACGTCGATTTGGCGTCGCGACTTTCTTTTTTCCTGTGGGGGACTGCGCCTGACCCTGAACTGCTGGGAGTGGCTGAGCGAGGGGAACTCTCTGATCCGGAAGAACTCAAGAATCAAGTACTTAGGATGCTGAGTGATAGGCGTGCTGAGTCTCTTGGCCCGAGGTTCGCGGGGCAGTGGCTTCGCTTACAGGACCTTGATAAGGTCCATCCTGATCAATTCTGGTTCCCTGATTTCGATCAACAGCTTGCAGAAGCCATGCGGCAAGAGACAGAGCTGTTGTTCAACTATTTAGTACGTGAGGATAGAAGTATTTTAGACCTCTATTCAGCGGACTACACGTTCGTGAACGAGCGGTTGGCTCGGCACTACAATATTACAGGTGTTGTGGGTGATCATTTCCGTCGAATTGTACATGCGGATGATCATAGGAGAGGGGTTTTGGGGCATGGCAGTATCCTCACGCTGACCTCTCACGCGAATCGCACATCCCCTGTGCTTCGAGGGAAGTGGGTCATGGAGGTTCTTCTGGGTACGCCCCCACCGCCCCCACCACCGGGAATTCCAGATCTTGAGGAAACTGAAGGCTCAGAAGCGGGAAGGATGCTGACTACTCGTGAACGTATGGAGCTACACAGAACAAGTCCTACCTGTAATTCCTGTCATAGGTTTATTGATCCAATTGGTCTCGCACTCGACAACTATGATGTCACGGGCCGGTGGCGGATACGCGAGAATGGTATGCCCCTCGACACGAGGGGAGAACTCTATGACGGTACGCCTGTTTCAAATCCATCAGAGCTTAAGGATGCGCTTTTGAAGCGGCCGATACCCCTAATTCGGACATTTACTGAAAACTTGATGGCGTACGCCCTGGGAAGAAGGGTAGAATACTATGATCAGCCAACTGTTCGATCGATAACCCGGGCTGCTGCTACCGAGGGATACAGAATGTCCGCTTTTATTCTGGGGGTGGTTGAAAGCGAGGCGTTTCAGGTTCAGCAAGTGGCAAGTGTGGTCGACAATCAGCTGCAAGATCTGCCAAATTAGGTGTGAGGAGACGAGCTATATGAATTTTGTCACGGGAAAGCAGATACCGCGCCGTACATTCGTGAAAGGTGTCGGTGCTTCGATCGCCCTACCTTTTCTGGATGCGATGATCCCAGCTGGTAGGGTGTGGTCAAAGGCATTGCCGGAGGCAGATCCGACCCGTGTGATTGCAATTGAGATGGTCCATGGAGCTGCTGGATGTAACGAGTGGGGTGCTACCCAGAACTTGTGGTCCCCTGCCCAAGTTGGGCGTGACTTTGACTTAGCGCCAAGTGCGCTTAGCCCTCTCGAGTCTTTCCGCGACTATTTGACGATTATCAGTAACACTGATGTTAAGATGGCTGAGGCATTCGAGGCGCCCGAGATTGGGGGTGACCACTTCCGATCGAGTGCAGTCTATCTCACCCAGTCTCACCCAAAGCAAACCAGGGGCTCGGACCTTTACGCTGGAACATCTTTTGACCAACTGTGCGCGCAGCGATTTGGTCAGGAGACATCGATTCCGTCAATGCAGCTGTGTATTGAACCGGTAGATCAATCTGGTGGGTGCGCTTATGGCTACGCCTGTGCCTATACAGATTCGATAAGCTGGGCATCACCGAGTGAACCACTCCCAATGATCCGGGATCCTCGCGTGGCGTTTGAGATGCTATTCGGGGCAGGTGGGACTGCAGAAGAACGCGCAGCTCGTAGGAAGACGAATAAGAGTATTCTTGATTGGATCACGGAAGAAATTGCTTTTCTTAGGAAAGACTTAGGACCCACGGACCACGCTAGGTTGGACCGTTATCTGGACAATGTCCGCGAATTGGAGCGACGTATCCAGGCAATTGAAGCCCGGAACATGAATGGAGAATCTCGCGAGCTACCTGAGTCTCCTGCGGGTGTGCCTGACTCTTTCGAAGAGCACATCAAGCTGATGTTTGACCTTCAAGCTCTGGCTTTTGCATCAGACGTTACTCGTGTGTTTTCCTTCAAGACTGGCCGGGACGCTTCTGGTCGTGTATACCCGGAGAGCGGCACTGATCGGCCGTTCCATGGAGCTTCACACCACGGAGGACGTGAGGAGGCAATTCTTGAGTTCTTTAAGATCAATAAGTACCACACGAGTCTACTTCCCTACCTCTTGAACAACCTCGCGAGCGTTGAAGAAGCCGACGGGAATCTGCTGGACAACACGATGATCATATATGGGTCACCGATGGCGGACGGAAATCTCCACAACCACCGACGTTGCCCCTTGATCCTTCTCGGGGGTGCAGGGGGGCACAACCCTGGAAATCTTCACTTAAAAGCTCCGGACGGGACCCCAATGGCCAACGTAATGCTGAGCTTGCTCCATGATCTCGGGCTTGATGACTTGGAGAACTTCGGAGACAGCAGTGGGGAGTTCTCATGGTCGATGCCGGTGCCTTTTTCTACTAATAGCTGAGGAGCGAGCATTGATAGGGCGTGAAGTAAGTCTGAAGGTTGTGGGCTTACTATGCTTTAGCTTGCTGATTCTTGCAGGCACACCCGGAGACTCACCAGTTGCCGATGCAGCGATGATGGGGGATCTCGACGAGGTGCGCTTGCTTTTGAGTGGGGGAGCAGATGTGAACGCTGCTCACGCAGATGGTATGACCGCGCTCCACTGGGCCGCAGAAAACGCGCATACAGAAATGAGTTCGCTGCTTGTCGCAGCTGGTGCAAACCTTGAGGCCGTGACACGTATAGGCGGTTATACCCCTCTTCATTTGGCGACGAGGAAGGGTTCCAGAGGGGTTGCCTCGAGTCTCCTTGAGGCAGGCGCTGATCCACGAGCTGAAACCGAGACGGGTAAGGTTACCCCACTCCACTTCGCTGCATCTGCGGGAGAGGTTGGGTTGACGTCTTCTTTAATAGCCCATGGTGTGGATGTAGATGTACGTGAATCGACTTGGGGCCAAACACCTTTAATTTTTGCATCTTCAGCCGGCCATCTGGATGTCGTGCATGTGTTGCTCTCGAGTGGAGCTGATGCTTCACTGACGACGAAGGTCGTCGACATTCCTGTGCTAGATGAGGTAGACCGAACGGCGCGCGCGGTTCGTAACGAAATGCTGGAGGCCTTCAAATCTGCAGCAATGGGAGGGCCTAGTTGGCGGCCAGAGCCCAACCAGGTGCGCGCAGCAGTGCAGGCAGCCCAGCAAGTTCAGCGCTCCCTGACGAGCGTACCGGATGCCCCAGAGCGGGAAGAGCAACCTGGTGCTCAGCTGGAGGCCCCACTTGGTTACACGGAGTTGGTAGGCAGGCAGGGCGGGCTTACACCGCTACTCCATGCGGTACGCGAAGGTCACGTCGATATTGTACTCGCTCTTGTAGATTTCGGAGCGGACATCAATCAGGTAAGCGACGGAGACCGCACTAGCCCGATCTTAATGGCAACAATAAACGGGCACTTTGATCTAGCGCTGCTACTCCTTGATCACGGTGCGGACCCGACAGTCGCTAGTGATGCTGGTGCAACACCACTCTTTTCGTCCCTGAACACACACTGGGCGCCCAAATCCCGGTATCCTCAACAGCACGCGTATCGTCAGCAGGATGCGACGTACCTAGATGTGATGAAGAGGCTCTTAGAAGCTGGTGTAGATCCGAATGTCAGGCTCAGGAAGCACATTTGGTACATGTCCTATACTTTTGACCTGCTCCGAGTGAACACAATTGGTGCAACTCCTTTCTGGCGCGCAGCTTACGCTACCGATGTCGACGCGATGAAGCTTCTTGTGGAGTACGGGGCAGATTACGGGGTTCCAACACTGAAACCACCTGGCCGTGGACGTGGTGGACGTGGTGGGGCCAGTTCGAACGAAGATCCTTCGGGGTTAACACCTATTCCTGATGGTGGTCCAGGAGTGTTTCCCATCCACGCTGCCAGTGGGGTTGGGTATGGAGAGGGATATGCAGGCAATTCACATCGGCATGTGCCAGATGGTTGGGTACCTGCGGTGAAATACTTGATCGGAGAACTAGGGGTAGATGTAAACGCTAGAGACCATAACGGCTACAGTCCGGTTCATCATGCAGCAGCTCGCGGTGACAACGAACTTATCCATTACCTGGTCCAGCAAGGTGCTGATGTGACGTTTATTAGCCGCCGAGGGCAGACAACGGTTGATATGGCGAACGGTCCACAGCAACGGATCAGTCCATTCCCGGAGACGATCTCGTTGCTGGAAAGCCTAGGTGCTAAGAACAATCACAACTGCTTGTCTTGCTGATCACCCAGTCGGTCCGCTAGCCCGAACCTCCGCCGCTAGAGAGTTCTTCTAGCATACGCTCAAAAACTAAGCGCTGTTCTTCATCAATGCTGATCACGAGCGTAATTTCATCATATTCGAGCTGGGTCATCTCGTTTTCAGAGAGGATCTCTTGAATTCTTTCCTGAAAACGGGCTCGTATGCGTTCACGCTCTTGAAGTTCGTGTGTGCGGCCGAGTTCCGCGTGAAAGTCGTCCCGCTGCTCGCTGATTGCTATGTGAGCTTCAACGAACACGGTCATGCGCTCTGTCGTTACCTGAGGGAGTTCCTGGGTCTGTGCTGCCAAGGGCAAAGGGGCCACCACAAATAGCGATGTCATCACGACCATGACAGCAGCGACACTAAAAGCTCTCCAGACTTCAGTTTTCACTATATCTCCTCCGAGATCACTCCCAGGCTGGATGCCTAAGGATCATACTGTCGACTCCCTCTCTTGCCAAAAATCTGGTGGCTTGATGGTCTGCCATTTGTAGTAGTTCTTGTGGCTGGTAAGGGCTCTCCTACCTATAATACAGTTGGAAAATTCTATGCTAACAAGCAAGATCCCTCTCAGAGGACATGTATGAAGACCTTGGCCGGCGTCTCTGCGGTTTTGGGTTTTACCCTAGTGCTCATCGGTGATGAAGCCTATGTGCCCCATTCGCCACTGGAGTCATCGCCCGAGTTTGTGCACCTGAACTTGGGGAGCTATACAGGGTCGACGGAGACGGATATCGACCACACCGAGGTTGTTGGACAGTACTGTGTACGGTGCCATAACGACCGCAGAATGACTGGCAACATGTCGCTTGAGCAGTTTGATGCTTCAGCTCCGGAACGGAACGCTGAATTGTCAGAGAAGATGATCCGAAAGCTCCGAGCGGAGATGATGCCGCCGCCGGGTGCACGGCGTCCTGCTGGAGATACACTCTTATCGCTTGTCCTGGCCCTTGAATCCAGCATGGATGCTGCAGCGGTAGCGAACCCAAACCCGGGGGGACGCAGTTTTCAAAGGCTAAACCAGGCCGAGTATGGGCGCTCTATTCTTGAACTGCTCGACCTAGAGATAGATGCTGGTGATTACCTCCCACTCGATACTAAGAGTGCGAATTTCGACAATATCGCTGATGCTCAGATGCTTTCGCCGATGTTGCTTGGTACGTACTTCCGTGCCGCTGCTGAGATTAGCCGACTCGCTGTCGGAGATCCAAATGTGCTCCCGTCCTCGAAGACGTACACAAATGGGGGGTATGTTTCCCAGTGGGATCAGGTAGAGGGTGCACCATTCGGGACGCGTGGTGGAATCTCAGCCATGCACACCTTTCCGGCCGACGGCGACTATATATTCAAGATGGCCTTTGAACATACCACGACCGGGGGATTTTTCGGCGGCACTTCTAGGGACGAGCAGATCGAGATCTCGATCGATGGTGAGCGCGTCGCACTCTATTGGGTCGACCGCTTCATGAACGTCTCAGATCCGAACGGCGCAAACATGCAAAGTGAGCCGATCTTTGTGCGTGCGGGTCCACGCCGGGTGAGTGCAGCTTTCTTGAGACAAGCCGAGGGGCCTAGGGAGGATGTGGTTTCACCTCATGAGTGGTCGCTAAGCGATAGGCAGATTGGGGTAAGCGGTTATGGAGTCACAGCACTTGCTCACCTCAAAGATCTAGCTATCACAGGTCCCCACGAGCCCACTGGTGTTTCAGAGACTCCGAGTCGGAGACGAGTATTCAGTTGCCGGCCGCTTACTCCGGAGGAAGCACCCACGTGTGCGGAAGAAATTATATCCCGACTGGGTCCTCAGGCTTTTCGCCGGCCACTCACACAGGCGGACCTTGAGGGATTGATGTCCTTCTACGAACTGGGATTTGCCGACGGGGGTTTCGAGCTTGGAGTGCGGACAGCGATAGAAGCCATGCTGGCTAGTCCTGACTTCGTGTTCAGGCTTGAAGAGGCACCCAGTGGGGTGCAGACGGGGGAAAGCTACAAGGTAAGCAATATTGACTTGGCATCTCGACTCTCATTTTTCCTTTGGGGCGCTCCGCCAGATGTTGAGTTATTGGCCGCGGCCGAAAAGGGTGAATTATCTGAAGAGAGCGGGTTAACTGCTCAGGTTAGGCGTATGCTCAAAGATTCACGGGCAGAAGCTTTAGGGACGCGGTTCGCGAGTCAGTGGCTCCGTTTGGAGGACTTGGACAAAGTCCACCCCGACCGACTGTTCTTTCCAGATTTTTACCAACAGCTTGCCGACGCGATGCTGAGGGAGACCGAACTGTTCTTCAATGGTCTGGTTCGTGAGGATCGCAGCGCGCTTGAGTTGTATTCGGCGGACTACACGTACTTGAATGAAGCCCTGGCAAAGCACTATGGCATTCCGGGAATTACAGGAACCCATTTCCGTAAGGTCCAATACCCGGACGATACCCGACGAGGAATCCTCGGTCACGGAAGCATTCTCACACTCACCTCACACGCGAATCGAACTTCCCCAGTGCTGCGAGGTAAATGGGTCTTAGAGGTGCTGTTGGGATCACCACCACCACCACCACCACCAGGTATCCCTGATTTGGAGGAGACCGAAGATTCCGAAGATGGGCGCCTACTAACTACCCGCGAGCGTATGGAACTGCATCGCTCAAGCCCCTCCTGCAACTCGTGCCATCGTTTCATGGACCCGATAGGCCTCGCACTCGATAATTATGATGTGACAGGAAGATGGCGGATTCGCGAGAATGGCATGCCGCTTGATACCAAGGGCGAATTTTATGATGGGACTGTGATTGAAACTCCTTCAGCGCTTCAGGAAGTTCTTTTGAAGCGGCCGATCCCGCTTGTCAGAACTTTCACAGAAAATCTGATGGCATATGCTCTTGGCCGAAGGGTTGAGTATTATGACCAACCGACAATCAGGTCTATCACTGCGCAGGCCGAGGAAGACGATTATCGTATGTCATCGTTCATACTTGGAGTTGTGCTCAGTGATGCCTTTAGGATGCAGCAGGTGAATGTGGTTGCAGATCATGGAAGTGGGATCAACTAGCGATAACTACTAGGAGAAACTCGGATTATGGAATTCATCACCGGTAAACACATCCCACGTCGTACGTTCGTGCGAGGGATGGGTGCAACGGTGGCTCTGCCTTTTCTAGAAGCGATGATCCCAGCTGGGCGTGTTTGGTCACGCGTTACCGATGATGCTTTACCTACCCGGCTTGTCGCGATTGAGATGGTCCATGGGGCTGCCGGATGTAACGAATGGGGTGCCACGCAAAACTTGTGGTCTCCGGAGGCAGTTGGCCGTGATTTTGATCTCGCGCCAACTTCACTAAGCTCACTTGAGCCATTCCGAGATTATCTAACCATCATTAGCAACACCGATGTCAGGATGGCAGAAGCTTACCAGCCGTACGAAATCGGTGGGGACCATTTTCGCTCAAGTGCGGTTTTCCTAACTCAGTCGCACCCGAAGCAGACGGAAGGTTCAGACGTATACGTTGGGACTTCTCTTGATCAACTCTACGCTCAGCGTTTTGGACAGGACACGCCGATCCCTTCCATGCAGCTTTGCATTGAGAACATCAATCAATCTGGTGGATGTGCATACGGATATACGTGCGTCTACACGGACTCAATCAGTTGGGCTTCGCCTACTGAGCCATTGCCGGTTATTCGCGATCCCAGGGTCGCGTTCGACCAGTTGTTTGGTGCTGGAGGAACCGTTGAGGAGCGTGCACTTCGCCTCAGGACAAACAAGAGTATACTCGACTGGATCACGGGTCGTGTGGCCCAACTGCGTAGGGAGCTTGGCCCTAACGATATTCAACGACTCGACAGGTACCTGGACAACGTTCGGGAAATCGAACGGCGTATCCAAAGGACTGAAGCCCAGAATACGAGTGGTGAATCTCGAGAATTACCGGAGGCACCGGCGGGGGTACCGGACTCCTTTGAAGAACACACCCGGTTGATGTTTGACCTGCAAGCGCTCGCGTTCTCTTCAGATGTGACTAGGGTGTTCTCTCTGAAGATGGGCCGTGACTCGTCTGCGCGGGTTTTCCCTGAGAGTGGCTCAGATCGACCGTTCCATCCCGCTTCACACCATGGTGGGCGAGAGGAAGCAATCCTCGATTTCGCTAAGATCAACCGGTACCACGTAAGTATGCTCCCATACTTCCTCGAGAAGCTCCAGAGCATACAAGAGGGTGACAGCCATCTTCTAGACAAGACGATGATTGTTTATGGATCACCGATGGGAGACCCAAATCTCCACAACCATCGTCGTGCTCCCCTCTTTGTCGTGGGTGGTGCGAATGGACGGTTGGAGGGGGGGCTACATCTTAAGACGCCGGATGGAACCCCGATGGCGAATGCTATGCTAAGTCTCTCTCATGCGTTGGGCATGGATGATATGGATGATTTCGGTGACAGTACTGCAGAGTTGTCCTTATCAATGCCTGCCAGCACCCTTACTAGCGCAGGCTCCTAAAGATGAGTGTCCACTTCTTAAGGTCTTTAAGTGTACTTGGTCTTAGTGCACTGTTATGGGGTGCGGTACCTCCTGAGTCACCGGTGGCGGACGCCGCCATGCGAGCTGACTTGGATAAGGTACGGCTACTCCTTAGGGGTGGGGCGGATGTAAACGTTGCTCAAGGCGACGGGATGACGGCGCTTCACTGGTCAGCTGAGAATCGCAGTGCCGAGATGGCTGCGATGCTTATCTATGCTGGTGCGAATGTGGAGGCTCTTACCCGGATCGGCGGCTACACATCGTTGCACCTGGCTTCACGGTCTGGTAGCGCTGCAGTCGTTCAGGAACTACTTGAGGCTGGTGCAAACCCAGCAGTCAGGAGTAGCGCGGGTGGAGCTACACCCCTTCACTTCGCAGCATCAGCGTCAAGTAAGGGATCAGTGATCTCCTTGCTTGATCACGGTGCCAAGATTGATGCTCGTGAGAGTGCTTGGGAGCAGACACCACTCATGTTTGCTGCCTCACTCGGACGTACTGATATCGTGGAGTTATTGCTCAGCCGAGGAGCGGACGTATCGATTACCACTTCCACTGTCTACTTGCCGGCGCTTCAGGATGCAGACCGTGCTGCTCGACAGCGCAGGGACAAAGTGCTCGATGGATTCCGTGCCCAGGATATCTCGGGCTCTGAGTCCTGGAGACCAAGTCCGACAGAGGTACAGGCAGCAATGGAGTCGTCTAGGATAGATCCAGATGAGTCGGCTGAGCCTGAAGAAGAGGATGAGGACGCATACAACGAACAGGTCGGTGTCCCCGGTGGGAGCTCCTACGCGGATCTTGTAGGTACGATGGGTGGGACCACTGCTCTGATACATGCTGTTCGAGAAGGACATGCCGAAACAGTGCAAGTGCTTTTGGATCGCGGCGCGGACATCAATCAACCGAGTGCAGGTGACAAGACGACACCGTTACTTAGTGCGACAATTAACGGCCACTTTGATCTTGTTCTTGAGTTGCTTAAGCGTGGTGCTGACCCGAGACTCGCGAGTACAGGAGGTACGACACCACTTTTCGCCGCAGTTAACACGAAATGGGCACCAAAAGCTCGCTATCCACAGCAAGAAGCCCACAAGCAGCAACAGGCAACACACCTAGAGGTGATGGAGGCTCTGCTACGGTCTGGAGCCAACCCAAATACTCGGTTGACTAAGCACCTGTGGTTCATGGAATACACATTCAGCCACCTGGGCATCGACGCCTCCGGAGCAACTCCGTTTTGGCGTGCAACCCATGCACTTGATGTACCGGCGATGAAGCTTCTGGTTGAATATGGTGCTGACCCTGGCATTCCGACGACCAAGGGGCAGGATCGTCGCTCACGCGGGGGTGGGGGAGAAGATCCCTCTGGACTGCTCCCAGTGCCATTTGGTGGGCCGGCTATCTACCCGATTCATGTAGCTGCAGGTCATGGATACGGCACGGGTTACGCGGGTTACTCACATAGGCATGCGCCGGATGCGTGGCTTACGACCGTGAAGTATCTCGTAGAAGAGCACGGGGCTGACGTCAACGCGCGAGATCATAACGGATATTCGCCAGTCCATAATGCTGCATCTCGCGGCGATACTGACATGATTCGCTACCTTGTGGACAAGGGAGCAGACGTTATGGTGGTGAGCCGCCGGGGGCAGACTACAGTCGATATGGCGAACGGCCCACAGCAACGGATCCAGCCGTTCCCAGAAGCGATGGCACTGCTTGAGAGCCTAGGTGCGAAGAACAATCACAACTGTGTGAGTTGCTGACAGTTCCAATCACCGCGTAGTGCCAGGCGTCAGTTGGATGGGGGTCTATCCGTTAAGAAGACTTCACCGAGTTGATTCCGATCTTATCTACCAACTTCTCGGATATCGCTTCGTACTCGTGGAGATCGAGTATAGGCTGACACCAAGCTTTCATGCCCATTTGGACCGATAGCCATAACTCCGAACACGTAGTCATCTATCGAGATATCCTCAAGCACGTAAGCAGTGACATTGCCGACGTTAATCCCAAATTGCCACTCTGGAGTCCAGGCTTCACGCCAGATTACTCTGTAGGAGGATGCCCCTCGGGAAGCTTCCCAACTCATTGAGGCCGCGTACCCTGACTCACCTCGTCCGAGACGTGGATTACCCTCCTCCGTCACGTTGGGGGCTGGAGGAGCCAGTGCGATTGTCGCCACACCGGCGGCGTTCACACGAGCGTTCTTTGCAAGGTATTCGAAGTCAACACCTCCAAGAGTGTCTTCTGGCTCATGCTGCCGACTATAGTTCTCTCGGGATTCAGTAAAGCGAACTCCTGCAAACCCTCGGCGGTTGAATGCCGTGTGGTCACCGCCACGGCCGAAGCGGTCCTCACGCGCGATCAGGCGCACCTCATGTCCCGGCATGTAGACTGCTGCATGTCTGCGGATGAAGCGCGCTAGTTGTCGGGATGGAGAGTCCATAGGATCCTCTGAGAAGACCCGGACGGTCCTGCCATCAGCAATTCCATTCCCACCCTCAGTATTCCCCACGATATCATTATTGAAGACGGCGTCGATCACCCACCCTTCACGCTCTGCTTTTGCGGAATGAAGGCTTGCCCCTACCAGGCCTTCTTCTTCTGCGACGAAGCCTACGAATACCAGGGTCGCATCAAATTGAAGTCCGCTTTGAGCCATTACACGGGCCACCTCCATCGTGAGAACAGTTCCGCTACCGTCGTCGTTGGCGCCCGGTGCGGGATTATCCCATCGGGTCCAATCGAATTGCCCGCTATCGATTCGCCGTGCAACAGTATCGTAATGACCACTCACGTAAACTCGGCGATTGCTTCTACCAGGAAGTACGGCAACCACATTGCAAAGCTCAACTTCCTGCGCGATCCGTCCCTGGGGCTCAACCTGATAACAATCAAAATCAACTTGGAGACGGTCACTGAAACTCTGCATAGTTCGCAAGATGTACTCTCGCGCTGGGCTGATGCCCCAGTCCGTGCGGTCCGAAAGAGAAAGCGAATGTCGGGTTTGGAAGCCTGTAAGTGCTTCCAGGTACTCATGAAGCCGTTCCGGAGAGACGCTGCTGACTACTTCGACAATTTGAGGATCAATCACAGGCCCTTGAGCCGACGATGGTGATGTCGTGAGCAGGGCAACCAAAAGCATGATCACAATTGGGACCTGAAGCTTCATACCTCTTCCTCGGTTCTGCGGATATGTGTGACTTAAAGGATGGTGTGCCCTGGTCTGGTAGCTAGATGGACAATGATCAAAAGGTTACACCCATCGCGTTGCGCAACATGAGTGAGCACGGTATGGGTGAGCAAGCGTCGGGTTCTCAAGAGAGTTTACTCTGCTGCCGGTAATGCTTTGCGGCCTTCGCCCGATTTCCACAGCGTGACATAGAGCACCATCTTCGACGCCCACTTTTGCTCGTATCTAGAAACCAGTACATACAGCCCCCGGCCGCACATTGTCGAATACGGGTTGGATTTGCTTCAGTCACTATGCGTGCTGCGGAGAGCGCTATCGGTTGGAGTACACCAAGCACTGACGAGGCATACTCGTGTGCATTAAGTACCAACTGATCTTGCATACCCTCACTTTGTTCCTCATCGGATGCGATAATGAGCGAATCTAGCCGGAATGAGGTTCCACTTTCTGTGAGAATGCGGTTTAGGGCATGTACGGTGTAGGGCGGGGGGACTTCTCCCGCCACAAGACTCTGGACGATTAGGAGAATGTCTTGCCGGAGCCAGAGAGCTTCATCGAGCAGTATACGACGGTTAGGGGGCGACGACGATAATTCGGGGAAGGAAGCATCACCCGGCAGGCCAACTGCAGCCAACCAAGTGACTACATCTTCTGGGCTTTGAAGAAGATCTAGGGCCTGATTCCCATCAAAACGCCACGTATTGAGCAGGTCAAGTGCTAGTGTTCCTGCATCGAAAACAAATTGACTGTTCTGTTTCATATAACTGGTAAAATATATAGATACCAGTTAGTTAATCAATTAACTTGTAAAAAGAAAGAATAACAGTTATACAAGATTCTCGGTCATATTTAACGAGGATATACAGTATCTGGGAACTCCAGTGACCTGATTTTTCTAAGATCTGTAGCGAATATTCATCCTGGATGTTTCTGGACAGGTTCGGTTTTATTCGTGCTATTGGGAGTAGAATCTGTTCTTTTGACCCCCCTATAGGGTGTCTAAACAGGTGCTCAAGGGACCGTAAAGGAGCATATCTCCTTTTGATGTTATTCATTCTTAAGGGAGGGTGATAGTGAAATACGACATGCTCAGAACACTTGACCATCCGCCAACCCCGGCTACCCTTTGGGCGCATGAGTAAATTGATAGAAGAACTTCGGTGGAGAGGGTTGCTGCAAGATGCAACCGAAGGGGCAGCCGAGCACTTGGCTGGGGCTCCGCGCACTGGGTATATCGGCTTCGACCCTTCGGCGTCCAGCCTCCATGTTGGCAATCTGCTCGTGGTCATGGATCTCGTGCACATGCAGCGGCACGGCCATACCTCCATTGCACTCGTCGGTGGTGGCACAGGGTTAATTGGCGACCCATCGGGTAAAACCTCTGAGAGGCAGTTGCTTACGAAGGAAATCGCGGCAGAGAATGCTGAAGGAATTCGTGGCCAGCTCGCACATTTTCTCGACTTCGATGTGAAATCAAATCCCGCCATCATGCGAAACAATCTCGATTGGCTTGGACAGCTGTCTCTGGTGGACTTCTTGCGGGATATCGGGAAGCACTTCTCAGTCAACCAACTCATAGCGAAGGAATCTGTGAAACGCCGTCTGAATAATGAGGAGACTGGGCTCTCGTATACGGAGTTCAGCTACGCGCTCCTTCAGTCGTATGATTTCCTTGAGCTGTACCGCCGTGATAAATGCACGGTTCAGTTAGGAGGTAGTGATCAGTGGGGTAATATCACAGCGGGTACTGACTTGGTTCGCCGGGTGGCAGGTGGAAAAGCATTCGGGGTCGTGTCACCGCTACTGACTAACGCAAGCGGTACTAAGTTCGGAAAGACTGAAGTAGGAAATGTTTGGCTCGATCCAGAGCTCACTTCACCATTCGCGTTTTACCAGTTTTGGGTCAACACTGACGACCGTGATGTGATTGGGTTCTTGAAATGCTTCTCTCTGCTCTCCCTGCACGAAATTGGTGAACTAGAAGAAGCTACCCGGGCTGAACCTGAGAAACGCATAGCTCAAAGGGTATTAGCTGATGAAGTGACAGATCGAGTCCACGGTGAAACGGGACTAGCAGCTGCCCGTAAAGCTACACAGGCTCTTTTCGGAGGAGATATATCAGGATTGAATGCCAGCGAAATTAGTGAGGTGTTCGCGGATGTACCGTCGTCAGAACTTGAAAAGTCTCGCTTAGGAGGAGATGGCCTACAGCTCGTGGAGCTTCTAGCCGAGTCTGGTGTGGCTTCCTCCAAGGGAGATGCCCGTAGGGCTATAGAGGGTGGGGGAATATACCTCAATGGTGAGCGTATCCAGGATGTTTCTCGAGCTTTATCAATAGAAGACGCAATCGAGGGGCGTTACCTGCTACTTCGGAAAGGTAAGAGAGCCTACCATCTAGTAGCAGTTTGTGAATAGAGTGAGTCAGCCAGGACTCTGCACCACAGCATAGAGCCAGCCAAAGGTATTCTTACCACAGGAGGACTGAATAGATGAAGCCCATGAGAATTTCCGTGTTATTGATCGCATCGTTGGTAGTTAATGGATGCGCTGAACCGGCAGCAGAGGATCATGCTGAGGAAGCACAGGGAATATATGGAGGCTGGATAGTCTCCGAGTGGATGATGCCGGAAAATGAAGTTATGTCTATGCCTGCTGAGCACGGACTGTTTTTGTTCACGGAATCTGGCCATTACAGCATGATGTGGGTTCCATCAGCGGACAGACCGATTCTCCCAACCCCGTCCGAGGAGGCTTCGGACGCGCAACTAGCAGAGGCCTACATGGGTTTTGTTGCGAATTCGGGGCGGTATACTGCAACGCCTGACATGATTACCTACGAGGCGTACATCGCTAGAGATCCCGCATATATGTCTCGCTTCGAGCTAATGGGAGGAGAAGGCAACGCTCGGAATCTTAACTACATGTTGAACGAGGATGGCACGCTCACGCTGGAATTTGTGGCCGAGGATGAATATGGAGCCGGTGTGGTGGCCACTCTCAGACGCCCGGGTAGTGCAAGTCAGGACTAACTAGTCTAACTGGAACAATCGAACATCAATCCCGTCTGACCTTGTGTAACCGGGCGGGATCTTGATGGTTCCAGAATGACATAATTTGTCCTAGATGACGGGCACTTCAGATTGTATCTAAGGCAACGTGCCGCATTGCGTATGGTTTCCCTAGAAGTGGAGAGGGACTTGACCCCTCTCCGTCCTCTGTGCAACGTGCCCGCTTCTTCTTTCGCACATTTCACGTTACTTCTGAACGAGATTGAGCATAATGGCGGAGCCACTAGTCGGTGTCGTAATGGGCTCCAAGTCCGATTGGCCCACTATGTCGCACACGGTTTCCACTCTAGAGAGTATGGAAATCTCATGCGAAGCGAAGGTGATGTCAGCGCACCGTACTCCCGATGTGGTTTCGGAGTATGCGTCAATGGCTGAGAGGCGAGGAATTGAAGTGATCATCGCAGCTGCGGGTGGGGCTGCTCACTTAGCTGGTGTCCTGGCTTCTAAGACGACACTCCCTGTATTGGGAGTGCCAATGGTGGCCTGGTCGCTGGATGGCTTGGATTCACTCCTCTCCACAGTGCAAATGCCACGCGGAGTACCGGTTGGTACTCTAGCGATCGGTAAGGCAGGAGCGGTGAATGCAGCGATTTTTGCAGGGCAAATTCTTAGCCTCAAACACCCTGAGATTCGCGATGCGGTTCAAGCCGACAGGGCAGAACGTCAACGCCAAGCCCTGGCTGACTCCGACCCACGAGACTAACTGCGGCCAGAAAATTTACTGTCGGATCACATTCGACGGTTTATGACTGAAGAGAGTGACCAATGCTTGAAGAAATCCAGACCAAGATCGAGAAAGAGATATCCAAGTTGATGCATGAATTGAACGTTGACCTCCCAGTGCGCATCAGAATTGCAAGGGAACACGGGGATCTCAAGGAGAATGCGGAATTCAAAGCAGCGAAAGAACGACAGGCTTTTGTCGAAGTTCGCCTCGGCCATCTCACGACGCGAATGACCGAGTTGTCCAAGATTGATCTGACTGATCTCGCATATGATAGGGTTGGCTTCGGCTCTCGTGTGAAGATCCACGATATGGAGTCGGAGGAAGATTTTGTCTTTACGATTACCGCGGGCGACTTCATCGATCTGGATGCGGGTCAGGTATCGCTTGAATCACCGATCGGCAGGGGGCTCTTAGGAGTGAAGGAAGGAGAAGATGTGACGATTCAGCTTCCAGCTGGGCAACGGCTTTACAAGGTCTTAGCTGTCTCAACGCTTCCCCAGCAATTGGAAGACTGACTCCCGCACGAAAAATAGGTTTGGGGGTCAATAGAGTCGTGGATTAGGATTATCCATCGGAATCATCTCCAGCCTAGGAGTATGTCTATGGTTAAGACCCCATCCACGATGGTAGAGCTTGGCACGGAAGCCCCAAGCTTCTCACTTCTGGATCCGGTTACCGGTCACAAAGTCTGCCGTGATGATTTCGCTGGTGCACAAGGACTGTTAGTTGCCTTCCTTTGTAATCACTGCCCGTTCGTGAAGCATATTGCCGGTGATTTCGCCGCGTTCGCGGTCGAGTACCAAAAGAGAGGGCTCGCGATCGTTGGAATCAATTCCAACGATGCGGAAACCCATCCAGAGGACAGTTCTGAACACATGGTTGCTGAGGCAGGTCAGCGTGGGTACACATTCCCGTATCTCGTGGATGAGTCACAGGAGATTGCTAAGTCCCATAGGGCTGCTTGCACCCCTGATTTCTTCTTATTTGATAATGATTTCAGGCTTGTCTACCGAGGCCAGTTTGATAGGAGCAGGCCTTCTCTTGAGACACCAGTTACGGGTACTGATCTTCGAGATGCTAGTGACGCTGTACTCGCTGGAATTACCCCTGCGGACATACAAATCCCTAGCGTAGGTTGCAATATCAAGTGGAAGCCTGGCAATGCTCCAGACTGGTTTGGATAAAAAAAGACGCCACCGGAAGTTCTGAACCGGTGGCGTCTAATTGTCGCAGCCCGGCGCGATGCCGGGATACGGCGCAAACACAGCGATTTAATTCAATTCAGTTTGGCTTTTAGGAGCCGATCCAGAGATCGCTTGCCCGTGCCAGGCTGGACAATGTACTCGGACTAGACAAGGGGCCACCTCCTTTTTCAGGTAAGACTTCAGGCGAAAGTTAAATCAGATCAACTATTCCAATGGCGGTCATGATACTCAGCCAGAATCACGATAGCAAGGATGTCTTAAGGCACTATAGATTGGGTTATTCCTGTATCTCCTACGAGGTACAGGACGCCTGTAGTAGAGTAGTCAGTACGGCTACTAGATCAGGGATAAATTAGCTTCTGTCGACCTATATTCAGGCTTCTTCATAGGCTCCATACAGTAACCAGAGGCTATAGATAATTGCGATAGAGATCCAGGCGATACCCCATACCAGAACTGGTATACCAGTGAGGTCAGCAAGCATACGAGCATCTGATAGTGCCTCTGGTCGGTCGAGTACGTCACCCTTGATGTCGAGGATTGCGTAGAGGGCACTAGTGAGTCCGAGTACGAATAACACTCCTCGGTTCATTGCCGGTCCAGTTTTCTGTGCTGCGAAGAAGAGAGTGACACCGAATACAAGGCCGAATACAAGGCCGAAGTCGCTCCGAATGTACATTAGGCTTAGTACGATCACCGCCACCCCAATTAAGCTGTTTATCCACCCCGTATTCACCCGCTTCATTCGCGCAACTGAAAATATCAAGCCACCCCAAAGAAGACTCCCAAGGTATCCGGCTGAAAGTGTCAGAAATGCGTTGCCACCATCGCAATAACATGCACCTCCCTGTTCCGCATCCAGGGTGATCCTTTCAATTGATCCTCCAGTTGCTAGTGCTGCGATGCCATGGCTGATCTCGTGGAGTAGCACAACAAAGATTTTGAGCGGATATATCAGCGGAGTATCCCATAGGAACCAAAGTCCCCCAAGAAACATTGCGAAGCCAGACAAGAACCGGAGTTTTCTGACAAGTTTCTGTTTCATTGGATACCACAGTTTAAACGGCTCATGCCGTACGATATTTCTCGATATACCTGCTGTGATGGGCTATTAGTTCTTTCCACTAACCCGGTGGCGATGAGAAAGTGAACTCGTATCTGACTCTCAGCATCGTATCGTGTTCGGCCAGTTCATTCCGAGCAATCGTAGCATTCTGTGATGAACTCGCGAGGGCACCAAGAGCGGCGTTGGCGGTTTCGGAAGTGCTGAGGCCATAGCGGAACCCCAAGGCTGTAGACCACCGGTAAGTGATGTCATCCCAAGCACGCTCGAGGTCAGTGATCTCCCCAGCCGGAACTTTGAGGTTTAGGCGAATAGCTTCCGCTAGTGCCTTAGACTGCTGAACATCTTCAGTTTCTCCGGCATTGTCCTCTAGCCAAGCTTGTAAGATGGCCCTCGGATCCTCGATGCGGCTTGCAACGGACCGGGCGACCACTGTGCGTGCCTCGGGAAAAGGTACAATCTGGCGGTCCTCCAAGCGGAGGATGTGGTAGCCGTACTGTGTTTCTGTGACTGGACTAATCTCACCAGGTTGGAGGCTGAGAGCAGCAGCCCAGAATTCCGGGACCCACGACCCTTCTCTTCCAGGTGTGAGAAGACCTTGTCGCCCTTCAGCTCCGGGTTCCTCTGACAGCTGTGATGCTGTCTCGGCAAAGTCAGCCCCCTCATAGAGCAACTCCATTGCCCGCCCCGCCTTATCTTGCGCTTCCAAGCGGTGTGATCGATCCCTCCAGCGTTCACTGAAGAACAAGATGTGGCGCACCGTGAGTTCCCATTCTGGATCGGTCAGGTAATGCGCCTCCAGTACCGCGTCATCAACACCATTCTTCATGAGTGTTAACTCGGCTGCGAAAATGTCGAGCAGCCGGTCATTCTCCCATTTCTCAAGGAGCGGCTCACCTAGCTGATCCGTGCTGGAGTCCGCCACCGCGAGGGCTAGCGCGGTGAGTTGTGCAAGGGTCGTGCGGAGGGCTGGGGAAAGGCCTAAAAGTTCGTCTTCTGTGAATGAGACCACCCCAACTGTGATGACTGGTGGTGTGCTCTCACCACACGCACTGGAGATCATCAGCATCAAGATTACCAGGTAAGATCTATCCGCCTGACGAAGTTGCGATTGGGTCTTCACCAGATCGTCATTGACGCTTCAAACAGTGATGTCAGATCCGATTCATTTGCAGGCTTTGGTGAAAGCTTGGTCACCCGATGCTGGGGTAAGGTGCCTTCGACGAGTCCTGGAATATCCGCAGTGGTGTAGCCCACTGCACTAAGTCCATTTGGCACATCCAGCATGCGCATGAAATGAATCACACGATCCGCGAGTATTTCGCCGGCGTCCTCAGTCGATGCTCTTTCTATGTCAGCTCCGAGGGCCGCTGCGGCTCGTAGATGTCTCTCAGGTGACGCAGGAGCAGTGAAGCGGACGACCGCCGGTGTATTTAGGATCACCGAGATTCCGTGGGGCACCATCGGATGATCCACGTCGTAACCAGGTGGTATGTAGCCCGCTACCATACCTGCTACTGGGTAGGACATGCCGTGCGGGAGGTGTACGCCAGCGTTTCCGAACCCGATTCCCGCTAGTGCTGCTGCTAGTAGCATCTTTTCTCGGGCTTCGACGTCACTCGTGTCAGCAACTGCATTCGGCAGGAACTCCGCCATCAATTCCAGTGCCGTCAATGCCCAGATATCACTGATTGGATTCGAACCTTGATAGGCGGGTCTCTCCAGAGGTCGTGGAGGCATTGGCCGTTCATTGAATGGCATCGCGGTATACGACTCGAGTGCATGGCTCAAGACGTCAAGACCGCTTGATGCTGCGACGGCTGGGGGAAGTGAGACAGTATTATCAGGGTCAACAATACCCAGGGTAGGCTTAAGGTGACGATGCGCGATCCCAGTCTTAGCGTGCTTCTCCACATAGTCAAAAATCGCGACACCTGTTGTCTCACTTCCGGTGCCTGCAGTTGTCGGCACTGCTATGAGCGGCTTAAGAGGGCCGGGGATGGGTAAGCCTTTTCCAATTGGGGCGTTAACATAGTCGAAGAAATCAGCGGGGTAGGTTGAGTACAGATTCGCGGCTTTTGCCGTATCAATGGTGCTACCGCCACCGACTGCAACGACCGAGTCGAAATTCCCGGAGACTGCGAACTCAGCTGCAGCCTTGAAACTGGAATCCGTAGGCTCAACTGAGACAGCGTCGAAAACCTGGTAGTCAATTCCATTCTCTTCTAGCGATGCCAGCACAGTTTCTCCAGCTGGAAGAGAGACTAGAGCAGGATCAATCACGACCATGGTCCGGCGCACATCCATCGCCACCAGGTCCATTCCGAGTTCATCCGTGATCCCGCGCCCGAATCGAATATTCGAGGCCGCCATCTGGAACGCTGTATCCTTTAGCATCGCCCTGACTGTTTAGTGATTCGGGTCGGCAACGTGGCTCTCTGGGTCTACGTGTGCCAGGTTGGCCACGTAAGACATCTGATTCATCGTAAGTCTGCTCTCAGATAATCAGAGGAGAGGAGAGGATGGGAAAGCTTGCAGGTAAGGTGGCGTTAGTTACGGGTGCGAGTCGTGGGATAGGTCGTGCGATAGCTCAAATCCTCTCAGAAGCTGGTGCCCAAATCCTAGTGGTTCACCGTGATAGCGCGGCAGGTGCCGAAGAGACCTTAAGGGGCCTTTCTGGAAAAGGGCACCGGGTCATTCGAGCATCAGTAATAGACTCAGATGCGCTCAGAGCTGCTGCTGCTTCGGTAGCACAGATTGAGGGTCGCTTAGATGTCCTCGTAAACAATGCGGGTACGTCAAAAGTGGTGCCCCATCGTGACCTTGAAGCGTTAGACGATGAACTCTTTGATTTGGTTATGTGCACGAATGTACGTGGTGCGTTTGCAGCGGTCCGGGCGTTTCAATCACTTTTAGCAAAAGATGGCGAAGGTCTTGTAGTTAATATCTCCTCACTGGCTGCCCGGATGGCGAACGGAAGCAATGTGGCGTACTGCGCCTCTAAGGCTGCGATGGATAATATGACGATGTCTCTTGCTAGGGCGTTGGCACCTGAGATCCGAGTCATGTCCGTGGCCCCGGGGCTTGTGGATACTGAATTCACCCGGGGTTGGTCGGCCGAGGTACGTGAGCGAATGATTGCAGATACTCCTTTGGGACAGCTGGCAGGTGTCAACGATGTCGCAGAAGCGGTGCTGGCTGTTGCAACATCACTTCGTATGACGACTGGGGCAGTTATTCCTGTAGATGGAGGACGACCCCTAGGGACACAGAAGAAAGTGCATACATGATTTCCCCTGAGTTTTCCCGTGGGGGTTGGACCGGGTGCGAATTCAGCCCTAACGTTTGTTCGTGACTCTAAACCTTCTTATTCAGATTGAGCCGCCTGGCGGGCTAACTGAGGCCCTTAGCCAAAGCCCACTTTTAGCGATTGGGTCTATGTTTCTCGCAGGTGTCCTCACCAGTCTGACCCCCTGTGTTTACCCTATGATACCGATCACATCAGCTGTGATCGCTGGGACTGCAAGTGAGGATCAGTCGAAGGCGAGGACGGTTGGCCTTACGCTCACCTACGCCGTTGGTCTAGCCATGCTGTATGCGATCCTCGGCGCAATCGCTGGAGTCACGGGGCAACTGTTCGGGACGGTCAGCGCCAGCCCTTGGGCTCGTCTGGCCATAGGCAACTTCCTCGTGATTTTCGCCCTGGTGATGCTCGATGTCTTACCAATGCCCGTGCCTCGGAAGTTGCTTGAGCGTGCTAGTCGGAGTGAAGGGGGATCCTACGGAGCAGTCTTTGTTATGGGCGCGATGTCTGGAGTTGTGGCTGCCCCGTGTGGAGCTCCAGCGTTCGCAGTCGCACTTACCTGGGTGGCCGCAACTGGAGCGGGACTAATGGGGTTCGTATATCTGTTTGCGTTCTCATTCGGAATGACAGCGCTGCTCATTGTGGTCGGCTTATTTTCTGGGACCTTGGCGCTTCTTCCGAACTCAGGAGCGTGGATGGTGTGGATTAAACGAGTCGCCGCTGTCATCATGATTGGGATGGCTGAGTATTACTTTGTGCTGGCCGGCTACAACCTTTAGGGGAAATGATGAGAGCAAACGTCTGCATATTGCGGCTGGCTATCATTGCGACACTTGCTGTGCCGGGACCGATTTGGGCGCAGGTTGCCGGAGAGGGCTCTGTATCTCTTCCCTTCGGGAGCGTGGGACCTGGAGCAGCTCTGCAGGATTTGGAGGGCAACTCTGTCGATCTGATTGATTACATCAAAGGAACACCGGCTCTCATCGAATTCTGGGCGAGTTGGTGCGAGCAGTGCGAGGTGCTCCAGCCACAACTTGATCGTATCCAGGCAGAGCATGGCGAACAGATGAAGATCGTTGCAGTCGCTGTTGGTGTCGCCCAGAGTTTGCGGCGTGTAAAACGGCACTTCGAAGATCATAATCCTGGCTACCCGTACTTGTACGACGCGCGCGGAGCAGCTGTTAGAGCGTATAACGCTCAGACCACATCGATAGTTGTGATGCTCGACAGTGACGGGAAGGTTGCCTACACCGGCGTCGGAACTTCCCAGGACTTGGTTGGGGCGGTTCAGGAGCTACTTAAACGCTAGAAGTCGCAGGTCTTAGCGATAACGGGCAAAAAAAGAGAGGCTCGATACGGACAGCGTCCGTGTCGAGCCTCTCTCTATATACTGCTACGACCGTAAAAGTCTAGTTTCCTTCCGGTTCCGGCGTAACTCGGTCGATGACTTCAGCAAGATGTTCGTAGGCCATCGGATCGTTCTGATTGAAGCTCTCGATTGTCTCCGCAATCCGGCCGTCTGGCCCGACCACGATTACCGCTCGGCTATCCACCATGTTGTTTGAGCGCAGACCTCCACCAAAGGCGGCGTAAGTACCGCCATTGTTAGAGGCATCGCTGGCGAACAGAAACGGAAAATCTGCATCTTTCAACCACGATCCGAGTTCACTTTGTGAGTCATTAGAAACGCCTATAAGCACGACGTTTCGTCCTTCATTGAAAAGGCTTGCGTACTGATCACGGTACGCTGTCATTTGGACTGTTCAGCCAGGTGTCCTGACGCGGAAGAAGAACGCGAGGACAACCGTTTCGCCTCGGTAGTCACTCAGGCGGATTGGTTCCTGGAGCAACCCGTAGCGGGTCGCGCCAGGTAGAGCAAAATCCGGGGCCATGGCACCAACAGCAAGGAGGCCCGAGTCCTGAGCGCTGGCTTCTGCCGGTGCGCCCATCGCGATCACTCCTGCGAGAAGACCAAGTGCGATCAATTTGCGCATCTGTGCCTATCTCCTAGGTGAGAGGCAAGGTAGAGGCGTCAATATCGGTTGGCTTTGAGCAGCATGCCAGCCCCCTACCCGTATAGGGCTCGATATTGATCGCGCATCTTAAACTCTCTAGTGGCAAGAGTAGGTCCGAGATAGTGAGCCCTGACGATAGATCTGATATCAGACCTAGAAGATGGTTGCTGGCATAGTCAACAGTTGGGCGTAAAGGTCGATCGCATACCAAAGGTTCGCGATGCGCAGATTTTCGTCCGGAGCATGTTGATTGTTATCATGATTCGCGACGGGGACGATGATTGCAGGTTTTTGGAGAATCTCTGTAAAGGGTGTAATTGGCAGCGTTCCGCCCATCCCTGGTGCCACCACTAGTGAGCCCTCCCCAAAGGCCTGGCTCGCGGCCATACTGGCTGCTGCCATCACACTCTGGGCGAACGGGTTCGTCATCGAAGTACGGGCCGCTCTGGAGCCACCACCGCCGGTGACTTTTGCGATCAATGGGTAGCTGCGACGTGTCTCCATATCTGGATCTTGTGAGACAACATGGAACCCCTCACGTTGGATATGGTCGACAATCAGCTGTCGGAGGTGCGCTGGGTCGTTGCCCTTCACGAGCCGAATTCCGAGAGCAGCGATTGCGGTATTCGGGATTACATTGCGGGCGAGAGCACCCGTGTTACCACTCGTGATCCCACGAATATTTAGGGCAGGCACCATCAGTCGCTCAGGTAGGGATTCGGGTTCGCCTTCGGAGCGAACGATCCCAAGTTCACGCTTCAGTTGTTCATCCCATGCAGGCATCGCTGCCAGCGCGGCGCGCTCTTCTTCTCCAATTGGCTCAGCTGTGTCATACCAACCGTCCACCAGTACGCGTCCGGCCTCGTCCTTCATTGACACTAAGAGCCGTGACAGGATTACACCTGTGTCTGGTGCCCAATTCCCATAATGCCCCGAGTGAAGATTTCGTGCAGCTCCGTACACGGTGACTTCCATTCCCATTGAACCACGCACACCAAACGTGATTTGCGGACGCCCACTAGGGTGTGCGGGACCATCAAAGAACAGCCAAATATCGATCGGATCGAGGCGATCTTTGAATGTTTCCATATAGCGCGGGAGGTTCCGTGATCCAGCTTCTTCCTCACCATCAAAGAAGAAAATCAAGTTCGAGGTAGATTGAACGTTGCCTTCTTGGAAGGCCTTTAGTACGGGGAGGATTGCAGCTATGGGTGCCTTGTCATCTCCGGCGGATCTCGCGTAGAGGCGCCAGGTAGGGTCAACTGCCTCACCCGGCTCTGGCATCGGAAGTTGTCGTCCGCCCTCTGGGATTGGGGCCGAGTAGAGTGTCGGCTCAAATGGAGGGTGCGTCCAGTTGGATGGGTCGACAGCCTGGCCATCATAGTGCACATAAATCCCTAACGTCCGGGTCGCACCTGGGACATTAAGTTCACCGTAGACAATCGGCGGTACGCCCTCAAGCTGAAGCAGTTCGGAGTCAACACCGACGGCGAGAAGTTCGTCCCGGATATACTCCGCCGCACGTGTGATGTCGTCTAGGTCCCGGGCTCGGTTGGGATAACTCAGCAGCTCCGCAAAGTTTCTGAGGATTTCAACTTCGTGCGCTTCCCGGTATGCGCGTGCTACCTCGCCTCCTGATTGGGCAGAGATAGAAGAAATAGGTGTCGCACAGGAGAGTGCAATAAGAAGAAGCTTCTTCATTCGGCTAATCTTAGCCAGGCGCATTGCTGTGGTGTCCCTCTGCATTTCTAGATCATCCTCTTCGGGTCGGTGAGCATGTTGGTTGTTTCGTTATCCATAGATTCTTCGGATTCAGAGTGCCTAACGGTCCTCGGTTGCCGTCCGTGGGTTGTTCTTCAACAGAGCATTAAAAAGGAGCTTGTAAGTACCGTGGGTTTGACCTCGGTGCTGGACTCTGAAGCCGTACATTAAGATGCGTCCGTTTCCGTACTCCACATCTAAGATTGCGCCTTTTCCGGCGAGCTTTTCCGCCCCGACGATTACCCCACTCATCAAGAGCCGCTCAGGGTCTTCAGCCCAACTGCCCACTGCTTGAACCTGGCCTGCATCACCACCGAAGTCGGTTGGTTCGTATGCCCGCCCACCAGCCCACTTGGCTGCGACCTCGTTGGGGCTTCCGACCGCAAGCGGGTGGTTCTCATCAAGTTCTACGCGCAGTAGGGATGCGGGCAGAAAGAGGTCTGATCTGTTGACGTCTTCGAGTGCATTTCGTACCGGAACATCGAAGTGCTCGAGTACAATTGCGTCTGCTGCTTCGAACGTGACAAGTGTCCCTCCGTTGCGCACAAATTCCTTCAGGTTCTCGACACCCTCTTCTCCTATACCCCCTCTAAAACCGGGAGGGGCGTCCTCGTCACTTGCGCCTTCAATAAGTCGGTTCAGAGGAATTTGAGAGGGAATAATGATTACGTCGAGCCTCTCCGAAAGGCCTTCCTCTCGCACATCATCATTCATGAGTGTTTCGAACGTGTAGTCAAAATCTTCAAGTACTAGGCGGGTCCATCCCTCATCCATCGAGGCAGCCCAGCCCTGGTAGATTCCAATGCGTGCCGCTTGCTGTTGTGCCGACATGGCAAGAGTCGGTGGGTCCGCGACGACAGTGACGCCGATCTCGTTGGAGATCTCTGTCAGAAGGGATCTGGATTGCGGATCTGAGGCAGATACGATGAAGAGGGGGCCATCCTCTGATACAGCCTTGAAGACTGAAAGCCCTGCTTCGAGCATGCGGTTCACTGCTTGGTAGGCGCGAGTAACTTCAGCACTGATCGCGTACCAATCGTTGGCAGTAGGCATTGGCGGGGCAACGACTCTAGCAGAAGTGGCTAGTCGAGTGTCAGCCTCGAAGGGATTGTCCGTACGTGTAATCTCAACACCCATCTGCATCGGCATCGTGTACGCGGCCCCATCGTATGAGCGCATGAATGGCCCTCCCGGCCACTCGTGCTGGACTCGGCGTCGACGCGGCTCTAACAAATCGAGTACCGCAGCTCTTCCGGGCTGTGCTCCATACACGATCCAGGAATCTGGAGCAAAGCTGCGCAGTTCTTCTTCAGGTTTGTTGTCCTCGACCGCTTCTTCATCGGTGTCCTCTTCACGCTCAGTATCACCTTCATCCTCGTCGGGGAGATCATCCTCCTCAGCGGCGTCCTCCGTGGAGTCTTCATTTTCACTCAGGTCGTTGTCGTCCGGGGATGACCAAAGACCATCTGCTATGCTTGCTTCAAATGCTCCGACTGACTCGTGAACCTCGACGCCCTGTAGGATGAGCTTGCCCACCATTTCAGCAGCGGCAATTGGGTCGGCCTGATTACGTGGGATCACATACGCATGTGGTCCTTCTATTTCCGCTTTTGCGATTGTTTCAGATCCCATCTGCCATCGGCCCATGATATAGTGCTGGCTGAACTTTGCTGTCTGCTCTAACACGCTATTGGCCGCGATCATCTGATAGTCAACAATGTCTCCGAGCGTCCACTCCCCGCCCAACCAGGGATCGACGAATGCGATCTGGAATCCATATTCACCAAGCCCTCGGCCCGGTGCGGCACCCCGCTCAAGTGCTTCAAGGGCTACGGTATCTGGGCTTGCTATACGTGCACTGGCCGTCTCCGTGAGAATGCCGACGATATTGTGATATCGACCAGTGAGTGCACCTTCTTGTCCCCAAATTCGGTACATCGAACCTGTTACAACTCCCTGTTTACCGGCTGCCTGCAGGTCCGCGACCATCCCACCACCCATAAAGCGAAGCTGCTGCCACTGCAGCGGGTGAATATCAGGGTTCATCGGGTCAGGGTAGGGAGGCACAAAGATTCTGGGCCCACTGTTACCCATCTGATGTTGGTCAAGATAGATCTGCGGGTAAGTCGTACGGTACATCAAATCCATCCAATACCGTGTTTCAACAAGATTGGCCTGGAAGAAGTCCCGGTTGTTGTCGTGGCCCGCGTAGTAATGGTAAAGCCACGGCATACGGGCACGCTCGTAGTCAGTGCCCACATTACGCTCATACCAATCTGTAACTAGGACCTGGCCATCCGGATTCGCAGAAGGGACGAGCACCGTAACAACGTTATCCAGGATTTGACTTGTTAGATCATCTTCCGCGGTCGCAAGGTGATGTACTAGCTCGATGCTTGTCTGTGATGAGCCGATCTCAGTTGAATGGATGTTGTGGTTGATGAACACAGTTGCGGGGGTCGTCGCCGCGATCCTTTCAGCCTCTTCCTTATCGATTCTTCCATCAGCAATGCGCTTAGATGCTTCACGGATTTCATCCAACCGGGCGAGGTTAGCGGGCGAGCTGATCGTAATTGAGACAAACGGGTTGCCGAGTGTCGTTGGGCCCGCAGTGTCTACCTGAATACGATCTGACCCGTCGGCTATGAGGGTGAAGTACTCAAGGATGCCATCCCAACGCGCGAGCTTCTTGTCGGTGCCGATCACAAATCCAAAATGTTCTTCCGGAGTTGGAATCTGTTGTGCTCCCAGCCCCTGTAGGTTGGGAAGGAGGACCAAGAGAAGATGTGCTAGAAAAATTATTCTGAGGGTGCGCACTAGGACCTCCTGAGGTCTTACAGTCATTCCGAGGATAGTCAGCGAATGTACAGGGCGGATACCGAAGTGGTCGAGTCCCCGTAAGATGGATGAGAAATGTCCCGGGTTATGAATACCCAGACGTGAGTCAGGTCATCTACCAACGGTTAGCCGGGGAGGGTATAGTTTCACTTCAAATAGCCCGCCGGGGCCATAGCTCAGTTGGGAGAGCGCCTGCTTTGCAAGCAGGAGGTCGGCGGTTCGATTCCGCCTGGCTCCACTTCAGGAAGATGAAGCCCCATAAGCACTTACACGCTTACGGGGTTTCTGCATATTCTGTCTAGTTGGGTGACAGTACCCGTATCAGTACCCTAATTGACGGGAAAACAAGCTGGTCCGAGAGTAACTATTTGTACCCCCCCTCT